>Ga0116157_10003151_pt1 | contig 15848 bp, 18 predicted proteins | sample AD_UKC048_MetaG_FD_89882 | JGI IMG/M metagenome (GOLD analysis project Ga0116157, IMG submission 89882) | Active sludge microbial communities of municipal wastewater-treating anaerobic digesters from USA - AD_UKC048_MetaG | ecosystem: Engineered > Bioreactor > Anaerobic > Digestate | place: USA...
GCAAAGTGACCGTGATCAGTCTGTGTGGCTTGCCGCCTTAGCTTTTTGTAAAAAAGCGTTGGCGGAGAATTAACGATTGCGAAAAACTACCTTTATACCAACTCCTCTCTTTTTTGGCTTAAACAGCGAATATTTCGTGTACAAACATGGTTATAGGAACCCTCCCATAACACCCTAATATTTTACCACAAACTCCCACAATATCAATGGCAGTTCCACCTCTCCACAAAACAAAAACAGCCGAGCTCTCGCCCGACTGTTTTTTGCTTATTTAATACATCCCCGGCATCCCACCACCCATACCCATTCCACCAGGCATGCCACCGCCATGTCCTGCGTCGTCTTTCTTCGGCAATTCCGCGACGACCGCTTCGGTCGTGAGTATCATACCAGCGACTGATACGGCATTCTGGAGAGCTGAGCGGGTCACTTTGGTCGGGTCCACGATACCGGCGACGACCATGTCTTCGTATTTACCAGTTGAGGCATTGAAACCGTAGTTTCCCTTGCCTTTCTTCACTTCATCAGCGACGACAGCACCGTCGAAGCCAGCGTTCTCGGCGATCATGCGGAGAGGTGCCTCGAGAGCACGGCGGAGGATGGCGATCGCGATTCCTTCTTCATCGTTCAATTGCAAACCATCGAGAGCGACAGCGGCGCGAATGAGCGCAACTCCGCCTCCCGGTACAATTCCCTCTTCGACGGCAGCTTTTGTCGCGCCGACAGCATCTTCGATACGATGCTTCACTTCTTTCATCTCTGTCTCTGTCGCAGCGCCGACTTTTATGACCGCGACTCCTCCGGCGAGCTTCGCGAGACGTTCTTGGAGTTTCTCACGATCGAAATCGGAATCGGAATTTTCAATTTGTTTGCGGATTTGATTCACACGATCTTTGATACCAGCTTCGGCACCTTTGCCCTCTATGATCGTGGTGTGATCTTTTGTCGAGACGACTTTGCGCGCCCGACCCATGTCTTCTACCGTCGTATTCTCGAGTTTCAGACCAATTTCTTCGGAAATCACGCGCCCACCGGTCAGAGTGGCGATATCTTGGAGCATTTCTTTGCGACGATCACCGAACCCTGGAGCTTTCACAGCGAGCACACTGAATGTACCACGCAATTTGTTCACGACAAATGTGGCGAGAGCTTGACCGTCGACATCTTCGGCGATGATGACGATTTCTTTGCGACCACTTTGGGCGACTTTTTCGAGCACTGGTAGGATTTCTTCGATTGAAGAAATTTTCTTGTCAGTGATGAGGATGTATGGGTCTTCGTATTCTGATTCCATACGATCGGTATTCGTCACCATGTATGGCGAGACATATCCTTTGTCGAAACGCATACCTTTCACGGTCTCGATCTGCATGCCGAATGATTGTGATTCTTCGACTGTAATTACACCGTCATTACCCACTTCTTTCATGGCCTCGGCGATTTTCTCACCGATTTCACGATCGTTCGCGGAGATTGATGCGACGTTGGCGATTTCGTCTGCTTCGACTTGTTTACTGATTTTACTTTTCAATTCGGCGATGATGGCTTCGGAGGCTTTGTGGAGACCACGATTGATGGCGACTGGGTTCGCACCAGCGGTCACATTTTTGAGGCCTTCGTTCACGATCGCTTGAGCGAGCACGGTCGCAGTCGTCGTACCGTCTCCGACATCATCATTTGTCTTACTCGCGACTTCTTTCACGAGTTCGACACCCATGTTTTCGAATTTGTCTTCGAGTTCAATTTCTTTCGCGACAGAGACACCGTCTTTGGTAATTGTTGGTGCACCATATCCTTTATCGAGCACGACATTTCGGCCTTTTGGACCGAGTGTGACAGCGACAGTTTTCGCGAGGACATTCACGCCGCGCACGAGCGCCTGACGTGCGTCGGAATCGAATTTGATTTGTTTTGCCATATTTATTGAAATTAGATTATTCAGATTAATATTACCGTAGGAATCAGTTTTCAGCGGACTCGGTTCGTGAGCGGGCATGGTTTTTTCACGAAGTGAAAAAGAGCGAACGAAGCCGCGTCAGTGCAGCGAGCTCGCAGGGCGAGCAAACGGCGCTGAAAACTTATTCCGAAGGTAAAATATATGATTATTCGACAATTGCGAGGATGTCTTCCGAACCGAGCATTTTGTATTCGTCTTTCTCGATTTTCACTTCTTCGCCACCCCATTTGCGGAACAATACTTTGTCCCCGACTTTCACATCCATTGGTGCTTTTGTGCCATTTTCGAGAGTTTTACCTGGACCGACAGCGATGACGACGCCTTCGGCTTTTTGTTTTTTATCGACTGTATCCGGCAATACAATTCCGGATGCGGTCACTTCTTCTTTTTCGATCGGTTTCACGAGTACCCGATCTCCGAGAGGTCTGATGTTCATATGTATATGGATTAAATATTGTCACTCGCAATGGTGGAGTGATAATAATATTTTATCGTTTTTAAAAAAATTGTCAAGAGAATGAATCTCCCACTTTTCCACAATTCAGAAAACAAAAAACCCACAGTTGGCAACAAGCCCAATGTGCCGCACATATATGATTCCGTGATGCCTGTCAGTAACACGAAATCGATGTCGAACACTATGTGCCTGTCGCCGACTGTAGGCTCTTATTGAACATACAAATCTCCCTCTCAATCACGAGAAGATTATCCCATATCCTCACAATTTTGTCAATCCGAAAACGGTAAATTTGCGACGCCAAAACTTGCCCAATTTAAGCCGTTTTTTCTGGCTGGGGATGAACTGTGGATGCAGGGAGATTGACAGTGGAGACACGATCGAGCATGAGCACTGCCATGACGACGGCCACAATCGAAAGCCCGGCGTAAGTAGAAGTCAAATAATAGTCGAGAAAAAGTGGTGGAATGAGTAAAAAAACACCACCCCACAAGACGGTGCGGTCAAGCGTGCTCCGAATCAGCGAATATAAATGCGAATAGGCCGCGACCACAAAAGCCAAGAACGCAAAACCCCACACACCCAACTCTGCGAACATGAGCATGATCGAATTGTGAACCGGAATATAATTCCAAGGCTGACGACCTGGCCATTTCTCAATCAAAGCACCGATATAATTATGCGCCCCGACACCTCGCCAGAGATTTTCCTGAATAATTTCTCGGCTCTCCCGCAACGCGGTCTGTCTCTCGCTCACAGAGCCCGACTCCCCCACCGTCCCACCATTAACCCGCACGAGAGATAGTGGAGCGACAGAGAAAAAAACTGCTGTGAATGCCACCCAAAAAATTGCTAGAGCCACAAAACTTTTTTTTGTTTTCACAATCTCAACCAAAAATAAAATCGAGGCAAGAAATATCCCGAGCCAAGCGGATCGACTGAAGGAAAAAACTAATGCCGTCGCGAGAACAGGCAAAGCACCGATCGAATACTTACGTTTGAACCAGCCACGCAAGTCTCCGATAATCAACACAAACACCGCGGCTGACAAATAACCCCCAAAAATGTTCGGATGAACGAATGGGCCATAGGCACGGAGCCAGCGCCCCAGATGAATACCCGCATCGACGACTGAGGACGTGCCAGAGGCCGATTGGGTGGCGATACCAAGCCATTTCGAGGCTATGACCGTTTGCGTCGCGAATTGTCCGATACCCAAAAGGGCGGCAACAAAAGCACCACCGACGAAACATAGGGCTAGGCGATCCAGACGCACTATGCCATAGATTAATAAGACAAAAAATACGGCGGCATCAGCGCAAAGCCGACCGATATACATACTAGCTGAGACATCATGTGCCCACAGACTCGAAGCGTACACATAAGCACACCCCGAAAACAGAGCGAGGGTGAGAATTTTGTCAGCACTCCAAAAAAATTTTGTCTTCGTGCCACGCATTCCCATGAACCGTGCTCCGATCGCAAACAGAGCCGAGACCGCGAGCAATATTTCCGTCGCATAGAGCCCAAATGACAAATATTCTAATTTGTAATTACCCGAAGTGACAGTCCGATATATCCAAACCGTCTGCCAGGGTAACAAAAAAACATACAACTGCACGAGAATTGCGGTCACCCCATTAATCCAAATAAGTGGTGTAAATTTTTTTCCATTTTTCATAAATTTCTAAACGGCGGTCATTGGCATGAAATTTCAAAACTCCATCCGTGACCACGACCGCATTTTGTGATTGACTCAAATATGTCGAAAAATTCTTTTTTATAAATCGCCCTTGCAATTCGGCCAAATATTTCTCTTTCCAATCGCCCAGTCGACCCGACAAAATATTTTCGAGCAAAATATTGCGCCCGAAAAATGGCTGACGCGGTGACACGTTCCAATTCTGTCCGGCCAAATACTCGGTGGCCGTATTCGGTAGGATCTCTCGGCACCAAGTGTTTTCTGTCTGCAAGCGTGTATAGATATTTGTCGGATCATACAGCGGAATGAGACCTGTCTGCCAATACGCGAGATACACATCGTCTGGTGTGATGCGCCATTTGCCCAAATCCAGATGATTTTCATCCACGAAAAAACTGAAACAGGCTTGATTGCGCACATGATTCCGGCTCGGACGCCAACCGCACAATACCGCCACCATAATTACAAAAAATCTCGCCGTCCAAATCCGCCGAGGTGCGGTGACGATGAAAAAATCGATATCGCTTCCCTCTTCGGCTGTCCCAAAAGCGACCGTATTGCAAACGAATATCGCCCGTACAAACGGCAACCTCGACACGACCGAAGCAATCCTTCGCGCACGCCGAAGTTTCTTGTCCGCTATCGTCGTCTTGCGCACGCGTTCGAACCAATCAAAAGCGGAATCACGCAAACGAAAAAATGCGCCTTCGCGTATTATATTGCCCGCGCGCACCAGTAATTCCAGAGCCTCGACAAACTGCCCCTTCTCCAACCCCGATGGCGACGAATACAACCCCGACCACAATTCTGCCTCGGTGAGGGGGCGACCAATCGCTTCGGAAAATGAGAGGGTTTTGATGATGCTTTTTTCGATGTCGTTCATACTGCCCCCATCGACACCGACTGTGGCGCTTTCATTTCTTCTTCCACCACATTCGGATTCGTCGTATCCTCGACCACCATGCGTTCATCAGAAATCGAAACTACTTGTTTCGGTGCGATGAGCAATGGAGTTTTTTGGAGACGTTTCGCGACGATGTAGTGATTCACCATGTGCGTGTCGAGATCGAGAGAGATGTCACGCACTTTACCCAGATTTATTCCTGATTCTGTGACGACAGTCAAATGCAAAATATTTTTAACATTGACTTGGCTCATATTATTTAACAATTTTTCCTTCAATCGCGGTCGGAGCGGTCGGACCACCAGCACTTGGTGTTCGCATCACGAGCATTTGTTGGAGTGCCATGAGCGCTGTCGAGAGGAACCAATAGAGTGAGAGGCCTCCAGGTAATTTCATACCGATGAGGACAGTCATGACCGGCATGAGATAGAGCATTTGCTTATTCATCATACTCATCATATTCTCGTCTTTCGCACCCGCGCCTGCTTCGACTGGCGCCTTCTTGCGCATCATCGACTTCGCTTGCCAGAACTGTGCAGCACCGGCGAAAATTGCGAGGATCAAACTGTTGTTTTTCAAATCTACCAGTCCCAAAGTCACAGTATTGATACTGCCTGGATTTTTCACGAATGAATACAATGTATCAAAATTATTCGTGGAAAGTCCATCGCGTAACACCCAATACAAAGCGATGAAAATCGGCAACTGGACAAGCAAAGGTAAACACGATGCCATCGGATTGATTTTATTTTCCTTATACAATTTCATCGTCTCCTCGGCGATTTTTTGTTTTTCATCTTTATACTTCGCTTTCAGAGCATCAATTTTCGGTTGCATGTCCGAGAGAGATTTCTGCGCCTTGATCGACGATGAATTGAGCGGGTACAAAATCGCTTTCACGATAATTGTGATGAGTAAAATCCCCACGCCGACATCCGGAATTAAATTGTAGAGTCCGACAAAAATGTTGAAGAGTGGTTGGTAGAGAAATGTATGAAATAATCCTGACATAGTTATTCTGTTTTAGTTTCTTCGGTAGAAGCTTCTTCGGTACTGACTTTTTCTTCGGCTCCACTGGCCGCTTCGACAGCGACTTCGGCATCGACAGCCTCATCACTCGACACGACGACACCCGTACTGTCTTCCACCACTTTGATTTTCCAACCAGTCAAATCAGCGGCGAGACGAACATTCTGTCCGCCACGACCGATAGCGAGCGAAAATTGATCGGGCGCAACTTTGGCCACAGCCTCTTTCATCGCCTCATTTAATTCCACACTCATGACTTTGGCCGGAGACAACGCACTTTTGATGAAATCAGAGGCATTATCACTCCATTTTATGACATCGATTTTCTCACCAGCCAATTCCTCAATAATCGTATTGATGCGACTTCCACGCTGACCAATGCAAGCACCAATTGGATCGATCGAATCATCAGCTGTGAAGACGGCAACTTTAGAACGATTGCCCGGATCACGCGCAATTGCTTTTATCGCGACCACACCCGAGCCCACTTCTGGGATTTCTTGAAAAAATACGCTTTCCACCATCTTTTTACTCGAACGTGACAAAATAACTTCGAGACCGCGCACACCCATATTCACCGCTTCGATGAAGAAACGCATGCGCGCACCTGGGCGATAATTTTCCCGCTCCAACTGTTCGTTTTGAGGCAAAATACCGGTCGTCTTACCGAGATCGACGATCACGACGCCAGTACGATCACGACGCTGAATCGTCCCTTGCACCATCTCCCCTTCTTGTTTTTTCAAATCATCGAAGACGTTGTTGCGTTCTGCTTCGCGCAATTTCTGAATGACCACCTGCTTCGCAGTCTGTGCCGCCATCCGACCAAAAGCGCTTGGCACTTCTAGTTTAATTTCCAAAATCTGACCGACTTTGCATTTCTTGTCGATTTCTCTCGCTTCGGCGAGCATCATCTGATTCTTCGGATTGAAACGCGGTAAATCGGCAATTTCTTCTTCGGACAACTCACGGCCCTCTTCTTTGGCCGCTTCTCGCCGTGCTGATAATTCTTCCTGAGCCTTCTCTAATTCTTCGGGATCAATATTTTTCACCACCTCTTTCACATCCCAGACCTGCATCCCCATAGTCTCTGGATCGAACTTTACTTTGATATTTTGTTGGCGATTGCCGAAGTCTTTACGATAAGCGGCGGCGAGCGCGGCTTCGATAGTTTCCATTACGACATTGTAATCGAGATTTTTCTCATCACAAATCGCTTGAATTGCCTTGGTAATTTCTGACATACGTATATTATTTATTAGATTGAGCCACATGCATTTTACCACAAATCGCTGTTTGGGGCAAAAAACACACTGGCTCTAAATTTTGATAAAAAAAAGCAACTTTTTATAAAAGTAGCTAACGTGGAGTATTATACCACGAAGTGGGGGGAATGTCAAATAATCGCCTGTAATCTCAGCTGAATTGTCTTTTTCTCCCGATTCACATACACACCCACCTGTTCGAAACGAATCGGTGTCATATCTGGAGAAATACCCACTTCGCGCAAATACCAACGTGCCGCGAATTGTAAATTACTCAACTTGAAATATCCTGTCGCACGAGCGGCACTCTCATACCAATAACTGCGCGTTTTCACTTCAACGAAACACAGCACGCCGTGAGAATCACGCGCGATAATATCCAATTCTCCGCCCCGAGTGCGATAGTTCCGAGCGATGATCACATAATTGCGTCGTTCCAAAAAGAGAACGGCTTGCCGCTCTCCCCAATCACCCAGCATTTTCTTGTCAGTCGCCATTTAGTCCTGTTTGAAAAACACAATTCCCTGATGGTATTTACCCATTGCAAATTCCTCCACCACCGAGAGCCCGTGAGATACCGCCCAAGTCTTCAAATCTCGAAAATTGACCAAACGTTCCGCTGGCGGTGCGATCGGCAGACCGGTTTGCACCCAATCGACAATCACGAGCCGTCCTTTGTCGGTAAGCAATCGGAGCGCCTCAGTAATCATTTTCTCATAGACCTCCCGACCCGGTGTCTGGCAGAAAACATTCACAAAAAATCCAGCCTGCAACGAACGAGCCGGAATCGCCGTCCGACCATAATTCTCTAAATCCGCCCACACGGTATGAATATTCAAAATATCTTCGTCCTCCGCACGCCTTTTCACGTCTTGTAAAACCTCCGGCAAAATATCGACCGCATAGACGACCCCAGCTTCGCCGACCGCAGTCGAAGCGGGAAAGGCAATGTGTCCGATCCGACCACAGCCCAGATCCGCCACATGCATACCTGGACGCACATGCGCTTTGGCCAAAATCATATCGGGATCAATCAACTGGTTGCCATTATGGTGTGCGCTGAGACGATTTTTCAAATCGCGAAATCTGCCCGTTGCTAAATTGAGCGGGTTGGTGAAATTAATTTTGGGAATTTTGAGCACAATCTCGGATTAAAAATAATTATTTTTTTATACCGAACAATCCACCAAAAACCGCGAGAGCGACCTCCCCCATCATCCCCGTCATCACCATGAGAGATCCGAAAATGAAAATTATGCCAAGTATTTTGTACATTATTCTCGTCCCACCACTCGAACCAAATTTATCTTCCGCCCAAGCACTAGCGCCGAAATTTTGCACAAACCACTCGGTCCAGATGATCATCGCGATACCGAGCAATATTACCAAAATACCTAAAAAATATGTCATAATTTTATCTCCCCTTAATTATACACCTACAAAAACCACTTTTCAATTAACGTAGTCCTACTCTCTGACGAACTTCATTCATAGTACTCTCCGCCATTGGTCGCGCTTTACTAGCACCTCGGAGGAGGATTTCTGCCAACTCGTCATGTTTTTCCAACAACTCCGCCCTTCGTCTCCGAAATTCAGTGAAATACCCAGCAACCGTCTCGGCGACCGCTGTTTTCAATTCCCCGTATTTGATGGTACCTGTCTTTTCGGCTTCTACAAATTCGTTATACTTCTGAACAGCGCCAAATTCTTTCAACATAGAAAGCAAATTGATCACACCCGGCGCCTCCCCTCCACCCACCGTCGCTGTCACCGCCTTTTTCACTTTTGCCGAAATTATTTCTGGCGCATCGGCTAACTCAATCACATGTCCGGCCCCGAGCGATTTGCTCATTTTTTTCTCTGGAATCAAAAGGCTCATCACTTTCGGTGTCAGCGTGAGCAGAGACTTCGCTTCTGGGAAATATTCCCCATAACGATTATTGAAAGCGCGCGCCACTACTCGTGTCAATTCCACATGCTGAATTTGATCCTGACCGACAGGAACAAATTCGCCGCGATAAAGCAGAATATCGGCCGCCTGAAGAATTGGATAAGTGAGGAGACCGGCATTGATATTTCCCTCTTGCCGTGAAGATTTGTCTTTGTACTGGATCATCTTCTCGAGATCGGTCACCTGCGTGACGCAGTTGAAAATCCAAGCCAATTCAGCATGTTCGGCAATGTGAGACTGGACAAACAGAGTGGTTTTCTCTGGATCGACGCCGGCGGCGACCAGTTCAGCGGCAGTACGCAAAATCTGCGCCCGTCGCTCATCTGCTTTCATGTTGCCAGTGAGTGAATGTAAGTCGGCAATGAATAAATACAATTCGTATTTATCCGAATTTTGAATTTCGACAAAATTTTTCACCGCACCGAGATAATTCCCAATATGTAGATTGCCTGTTGGCTGGATACCCGATACGCAAATTGGTTTTCCCATATATTTTTCTTAAACTTGAATTAGTTATATTTTACTTGATTTGACTGGTTTAGGCAAGGAAGTGGGGTGTGAAATAAAAACTGCCCAAGGGGGCACCAAGGGCAGTTTATCGGATGTTTCAAGTAATTCAAAACTCTGCCCAAGGAATTTGGACAGCCCACCAGATTTGCATTGTGGGTTTGATTATCATCATACTGGATTTAGTGTACCACCCACCGAAATTTGTGTCAAATTGTGAAAAAGTGTTCTACACCTCTATCACCACCGGCAGGACCATTGGTCGCTTCTCGGTTTTGCTGAATAGGAATTGACCCACCTTATCTCTGATGTCATTTTTGATTTGCGCAGTGTCCGCCCATGTTGTCGGGTTGGAATCTTCGATCATTTTCTTCACCTTCGTACGGAGATCCTCGATCAGTTTTTTATTATCTTTCAGAAATACGAAACCACGCGATATGATATCCGGATTTTGCACCAGACGACCAGTGCGTGATTCGATTGTCGCGATCACGACGACCATACCGTCCTCAGCGAGGACCTGACGGTCGCGTAAGACGACATTCTGCATATCCGAAATACCGAGACCGTCCACGAAGACATAATCAGTCGGCACTTTCTTCGGTAGGACACGGGCAATTCTCTGGCCGATTTCGATCACCGTGCCATTGTCCGGCACGAACACACGATTGCGATCAAAACCGTTTTTGATAGCCAAATTCGACGCCTCTTTCAACATGTAGTAGTTCGCATATACCGGGATGAAATAATCCGGACGAATTTCCCGAAGCATCTCGATGATATCTTCACGCGTCGCGTGTCCACTCACATGCACATCCATTATATCGCCATGGATCACATTGTCACATTGACGATAGATATTATCCTTCAATCTCTGGATAGTGCGTTCATTGCCCGGAATCACCGACGACGAGAATATGACTGTATCTTTCTTCAATAATTTGATATGGCGATGTTCACCGGTGACGATGCGAGAGAGAACGGCATTTTCCTCACCCTGCGCGCCCGTGCAGACAATGATCATTTTATTTTCCGGATAACCACCGGCTTTATCAATACTAATCAATGTACCTTTTTTCACCTTCACATAGCCGAGTTTTTGGGCGATTTCGATATTCATTTTCATGCTATACCCATCGAGCGCTACCTTCTTGTCAATTTCCCCCGCGAGTTCGAGCACCCATTTGATTCTCTCCACTTGTGAAGAAAATGTGCCAATAATTACCCGACCTTCCGCGCTCTGGATGATCTGCTTCAAATTGGCATACATTTGTTTGTAGCTTCCGCCATGACGATCATTGACCGCCCCCAAACTTTCGAGCATGAGTACGGTCGGACGATTTAATTTTTGCAAGTTTGTATAATCAATTGTCGGGCGTCCGGAATCATCCCTCTCGAGTGTCCAATCCCCCGGGTGCAGGATCGTACCAGCCGGGGTCTCTAGAGCCACACCGACCGCATCCATGATCGAGTGCTCGATTTGAAAAAATTTCACGGTGAATTTACCAAGCCGAATTACATCGCTCAAATTACCGATACGGATTGTCTTCAGACGATTCGCAGAACCTTTTTTGTAATCTTCTTGTTTGTGTTTCACGAGTGCGAGCGTGAGATCGCGTCCGACGATCACTGGATTGCCTAATTTCTCGAGTAGGATCGGCGCCGCTCCGATATGATCCAAATGTCCGTGACTGAAAATCACACCACGAATATTTTTTTCTTTGCCCGCCAAGTATTTCACGTTCGGGATTATATAATCAATACCCGGCATATCCTCTTCTGGAAATTGCAGACCCATATCCAAAATCACAATATCGTCCTTGTACTCAAATACTGTCATATTGCGACCCACCTCTTCGCATCCACCGAGCGGAATGATACGCACCACATCAGCTCCTGAACCCACCTGCATAATCGACGGATTTGCGCCCATACCAGCCGGCACAATATTGCGAGATTGCGATGTGTTATACACCGGTGTACCACGCCCTCGACTCATACTAGGACGTCCACTATTGTGTTGAAATTTACGTTGATGCGGATCGCGCGTATACACGACTGGTGGAGTTGGGAAACTCTTGTGTACACTTGAATTAACTGTCGGAACACCCGAAGCGCTCATGCGATTCGTGTGCTGTGGGGCAACTGCCCCGACAGGTCTCCTAAAACCTGTTGTCCGCTGACCGGACTGCGTCCGACCGGAGTAGCCACTATAATTACGCGGCTTGTTCCCGGACGGAACGGCTGTGAACGAGTTCATAAATAAATATACCAAGCCGACTAAAAGTCAGGCTCGAAGATGAAACGATTAGTTTTGCGCCCACGACCAGAAGCCGTAGTCAAAAATCCGTTTCCTCCTCTAATAAATAATATTGTGCTGATGGTGGGACTTGAACCCACAAACCTTGCGGCACATGGCCCTGAACCATGCGTGTTTGCCAATTTCACCACATCAGCGTCTTGAAACCGAAAAAACATCACTTAAATTTCCAATCTTGTTTCGTCTCGACATACCAATGAGTGACATCGCCTAGACGATCAGACGGATGAGAAATCCGGCTCACCGACATCCCTTTCACCATATCACTCGTGGCATAAGTATAAGTCGGCATATACAGAAATACTGCTGGCTGATCGGCGAGAACAGCTGACTGGAATTTTTTATACAAATCTTCCAAAATAACGGCGTCACTCGTACTTCTAATTTTGACAATAATCTCATCCACACTTCGGTTCACATAGTTGGCTAAATTCAGACCTGGATATACCACCTGGGACGAATGCCAAAAAGGATAAGGGTCCGGATCATCACCGACAATCTCTCCATAAAGCAGAATATCATAACTCCTATCTCTCAATACATCCCGACTCAAATCACGCGCTTTCACAAAACGCAAACTGGTCTTCACGCCAATATTTTGCCAAAAACCGGCAATCAAATTCGCCGCGCGTGTATATTCCTCCGTATCTACAGTGACAATCTCAAGAGACAAGATATTGCCGTCTTTGTCTTTGCGATAGAAAGTCTGAGCCTCCTGTATTTCCTCGCTCAGAGTGGCTTCTGCGGCCGCCTGCGCCAAGAGATCCGTCGAGGTCGAGACAGTACTCGTCGTCGAACTAGCGCTGATTGAACCAACCACCGTGCTTGTGACAGTCGAAGATGCACTATTATCCGGATTTTCTTCTTTCCATTTCTTGATTAATTCTTCCAAACGAGCTTTTCGATAATCCTCGACCGACACTCGAGTAAATTTCTCATCCAACAATTTATTCGCCTCCTCGTAGGAAAAACTACGTTTGCCGGCCTCTGCGCTATATCCCGGAAATCCCGGTAAAATTGGCGCGTGGATCACTTCACCCTCTCCTTTCAGAGCCTCATTCACGATTCTGCCGGCATCGACCGACTTGGCGAGAGCCAAGCGTACGTTTTTATTATCCAACACGACATTATGATTGGAATTGAAGAACAAAGCGGTCTCCTGAGGCAAATTCACCGTATGTAAAACAATGTGTTTACGCTCCACTTGATCACGCAAGCTATGTGGCACAAAACTCAAACCATCGACTTTTTGTCCACGTAAGGCATAGACAGAACCATTATCACCTTCGAAATCCGCATAAAAATTGAACGCGAACGAATCCAGATATGCCTGTTCGCGATAGTAGCGATCAAAACGCGTCAATTCATAGTGGAAAATTCGACCAGAATCATCTTTGGATAATTTGGAAAATTTGAAAGGCCCCGTACCGATCGGCTGAACATTCAATTGGGCCAAACGCATTTGTTCAGGAGTAATATCAAACCAAGCATGCTCCGGAATTATACCCACAGTCAAAGAATTTAAAAACGGAGGGTAGGCTTCCGGCAGAGTGAAACTCACTGTGTAATCATCAATCAGTGAGACTTTCATCCCCTGAAAAGAAACAAGAAGCGGACTGGCCACTGCCGGATTCATAATCGTCTCGAAAGTGAACACCACATCTTTGGCGGTGAACTGTTCACCATCATGCCACAAGACGTCTTTACGCAAATTGAATGTATAAACTTTTTTGTCTTCTGAAACAGAGTATTGCGCCGCCAAATCCGGCAACAAACGATGTTTCTCGTCATAACGAAGCAGACCAGAAAAAACCAATCGCGACAAATCCATATCTACATCATTCGAAGAGGCAAAAATCGGATTGATGTATTGGGGAGCGCCAACGACCGCTTCGGTGTAACTACCGCCATTCGTGGGCACGGAAACACGAAATCGACTCGTGAAATTCCAACCTATCCAAACTACACCCACCACCAACATCAACAAGGCTATTCGCAAAAAGACCCGCTCAGTCGGTTTAAGCAGACGATCCATGTGGGTGATTTGAGAAAATTTCGGCAAATGTCTCCCCCGCAGACGACGCAATAGACGCACATCGTGTTTGGGCGTCATAATTGGCTGTGACAGGTGCGAGATTTGCCACCGTTTTCGCAGACTACCGAGAGTGGCTTTTATTTTTTCCAACATAACAGATTTTGAAACCGAGAGAGAACTATTCTAGTATTATACTACAAGATTGGCCAAGGCGACCAGGAAAAACAAAATCGAGATGATAATAGTCGCGTTGAAAAGCATTTTATCAACACCTCTTTTCGTACTATAAATATTACTCGATCCACCAAACGCAGAACCAATGCCGGAACCTTTTTGCTGAAGCAAAATTGATCCGATGAGCAATACGGCCAAGATAATTTGAAATATTACCAGTATTTTCGCTAACATATGAGGTTTTTATTTAAGCCAAACTATTATACACCCTATCTGTGAAAATATCAAGGGGGTAGCCTTTTAGTTGGGAAACGAACTCTTCAAATCAGAAAAGGTAGCACAATCTTCCTCTTTTTTACTTCCATCTTGGTAATTTACTGAGTAGCACTTACATTGATTACAGTTGCCCGTGCAATAATAATTTGTTGAACCCATCTTTACATCTGCAAGCAATGAACCGCCACAAGCACACTGAACCTCTCTTCCAGAAGTACCACCATACCCACATGCTTCAGAAAATGGTTTTGCTACAGGCAGGATGACGCTTTGACTCCAAAACATTTTTCCACCAGGAACTACAAGAGTTAATAAAACGAGTACTCCTATTACAGCAAATATACCCAATACTATTTTGTACCACTTTTTCATATAGTTTTGTTAGAAGATTGAAAAATAATTTTACTACGCCTAACGTTAGGGATATACGAAGTTTTTCTGCAACGCAGTGGAAGAAAAATTTGGGTGAAGCCCGAGCCGAGGGCTGAACCGTATATCCCTTGTTATGTGCCCCGAGTGTAGCGAAGCGAAACGAGAGCGCAGCGTGGTTCGAGCGTTAGCGAGAAAGTAAGTTTTGAGCCCGTTATTGAACATCTCTTAATTTTTTTGCTAAATCTCTTATTTTTTCTGGATCTGCTTTTGGTCCATCGGTTGAAATTATATATCCTTCATATTTTTCAAAATAGTCAGACCTTCCGCTAAGATATTGTTTCCAAACTCCCTTTTTCATATGTCCAGTTCCATGCATTGGAACAAGTTTTATGTGAGCATGGTCAACGCCAGTTCCTTCCATAATCAATCCGACTCTGCCAACATCATCAAAATGTTTCAAAAGAATATTAGAAACTTTTTTTGCTACTAAAATAAATCTTTGCAAAACTTCATTTGGCAATGCTAGACAATCACTACCATAATGTTTTTTTGGGACTACAACTGTAAAGCCTTCAACACTTGGCCATGTAGATAGAAATGCCATAAACTCATCATCTTCCCAAAAAATTCCGGGAGTTTGGATATTTCCTTTTATAATTTCACAGAAGATACATTTTCCTTCGTCTGTTGATGATTTATAGTTTGCCATAATAAAAAATTAAGAGATTTAAAATATTATAAACTTTCCGCTTTAGGGCTCAAAACTTATTGCACATAATGCGCGGCGGATATGCAATGTCCCACGTAGGCAGCCACGCTGCCGAAGTGGGATTTTGCATATCCGCTGTTGTGCAATGTCCGTAGCGAAGCGAAGGGCATTGTGCAACAGCGGGCACCGC
>Ga0116157_10003155_pt1 | contig 15842 bp, 10 predicted proteins | sample AD_UKC048_MetaG_FD_89882 | JGI IMG/M metagenome (GOLD analysis project Ga0116157, IMG submission 89882) | Active sludge microbial communities of municipal wastewater-treating anaerobic digesters from USA - AD_UKC048_MetaG | ecosystem: Engineered > Bioreactor > Anaerobic > Digestate | place: USA...
AAGAACGCTCAATTTGAAAGTTGCTGTTAGCAGCGAAGTTCAAAACAACTGTATTGTTATTAACTGATGCTGATAAAGAAGCTTTAGCAGCAGGTGTAGTATTATTAGCAAATGAAGAAGCGATGGTGAAGAGGGCGATGATGATGGTAGTGAAGTTTTTCATTTTCGTAGGTTTTTAGATTATCGGTTATACGATACTCATTTCCTACATTGTGCCGAACTATAACTACCTGTATTTCAGCATCTTAAAAATCACATTCTTGTATTTTTATCCATATTGTGGAAGGGTTTTGTAAAATATGGAAGCTTTAATCAACCTGACGTACAATTTATTGCCCTATCTTGATTCTGTTATGAGTAAGTATGTCATTTTAATTGTTGCCATTATAATTTGCCCCGCTTTAGGCATTTCACAAGATAGCCTTGTGTACAAAGCAGTTGGTAAAAAAGCTATTTACCAGGAATGGGAAGAATTTAAAAACAACTCACCCCTGCTAGTTAATTCTTTTACGATTGACACCCATTATACCAGGGCTTTAAGCATGCCCGACACATTACAAACCAGGTATTATTGCAGGTTTGAAGATTCGGCGATAAAAATTACAAAAGCATTCGCTTTGTTTGATGGAACTGATTTGTACCTGCCCGAATTTGTTTCAGGAGACAGCATTTTATTTATAAAGCTGCCATGTGCCGGCAAGTTTCCTTTTTTAGTGGAATATTATAAAGTGAAACATGGTATCATGCCGGCTTCCTCTTTATTTTCAATAGCTGGCCTGGTTGAACTAACTGCCAAAACACTGGATGCAGCCGTATCTACCCCCCAAAAAACAGTTTTTTATATGAACGAGAAGGGAAAGTTTCATGAAGCAACTCCGCAATCCATAAGGTACTTACTAAGAAATGAAAAAGACCTGGTAAAGGAATTTGATGATGAACCGAAGATGAATATAGAGATATTTATAAAGTATCTCTTAAAAATGAACCAGCGTTACCCGCTGTGAAGAGTTTATTGCCAAAGATGACCTTTTACGCAGCACATTCACCTGCCTGTCTTACTTTATTGGTGTATCCTTCAGTATTTTTACAAAATGGAATTAAGCAACAGAAAGGCATACCACGATTATTTTTTTGAAGCAACCTATATAGCCGGACTTGTACTGAACGGAACCGAAGTTAAAAGCCTGCGCAGCGGCAAAGCAAGTTTTAATGACAGCTTTTGCTATTTCGCCAACGGTGAACTGTTTGTAAAAAGCCTGCATATCAGCGAATACAATTACGGCACCTACAATAACCATGAGCCCATGCAGGAAAGAAAGCTCCTGTTGAATAAGAAGGAACTGCAAAAACTGGAAGCCAAAACAAAAGAGAAAGGTTATTCTATCATTCCCCTCAAGATCTTTTTAACAGAAAAAGGAATTTTCAAAATTGAGATCGGACTGGGCAAGGGTAAAAAGAACTACGATAAAAGAGAAACCATCAAAGAAAGGGATAGTGAAAGAGACATCAAAAGGAAATACGGCATATAACACATATCAATCCCGCATTTTAAGATCAGCTCCTACAAAATTAAAAAAGGGCTGCCGCAAGAAACGGCAACCCCTTTTATTGAGTGGTATTATGCTATTATTGTTTTAAAACCTGCACTGTCTTCTCTTCTTTTCCATTGCGCCAGATATGTGCATAGTAAACCCCTTTGGCAAACCTGGCAATATTAACCTGCGTTGTTTGATACCCGGCGGTATACACTTTCACAGACTTCAGAAGCACTTTGCCATAAGCATCCACAATATCTATTGCGATCTTATCATTTTCATTTGCCTTAAAGCTGATATTGAATAAACCGCTTGTTGGATTGGGATATACAGAATACTGCGGCAACTCAATTCCATCATCTTTTGTTATCGCAGGATTTGATGGACGGCTGGCGGTTGAAGAAACGGTAATTGTTTTCTTAACCGGTGCCGAGCATCCGCAGGCATTGTTAGCCACTACAGAAATTACTGCAGTAGAAGCTGTTGCTGTGCTGAAATTTATTGTTACCGTTCTGCCAGCAGCAGAGCCAACAACCCTTGCACCTCCGGTAATGGTCCAGCTATAAGAGGTGGCGCCGGTTACAACTGGTATCGAGTATACCACGGCCGTTTGCGACCTTGACACAGCACTGCTTCCTGTAATAGCACCAGGCATTGCCGTTAGTGCCGTTACTGTGAGTGATGTGGCTTTACTGCAGGTACCACAGGCATTCTTTGCCTTTACGGTGATGGTTCCTGTACCAACAAAGGAAGCTCCAAATGACACGGTGATGGTATTGGTATTAGCACCAGCTGTGATGGTGGCGCCTGCTGGTACGGTCCACACATAAGATGTGGCGCCGGTTACGGCCGGTATCGAAAATACCACACCTGTTTTTTTGCAGAGCCCTGTTGTTGGTCCGCTGATAGAACCTTTAGTGCATACAATCACCGAAGCAAACACATTCAGTGTTTTTGATGTGCAGCTTCCGATACAGTTCACCGCTTTTACGGTGATGCTTCCAGACCTGAAGGAGGAAGTTGCCCTCACCACTATCGAGGTAGTGCCTTGTCCGGATATGATAGTTGCACCAGTTCCGGTAACCGTCCACAGGTAACTGGTTGCTCCGGCAACAGCAGCAATGGAATAGGTATAATCACCAGCCGAGCACGCTGTTACAGGTCCACTGATAGAACCTGGAATTGCAGGCGGCGCAGTAATAGAAGAGATTGTTTTTTGAGAGGTATTGCTTGTACCACAACTTGTGTTGGCATATACTTTCACAATACCCGAGGTAAATGCTGATCCAATAGATACAACAATAGTATTGGTAGTGGATGAACCCGTGACACCGGAAGGTAATATCCAGGTGTAAGAGCTGGCACCATTTACCGCGGCTACGGAGAACTGAACCCCTGTTTGGTTACGGCAGATAACAGCCGGACAGTTGATTGGTCCGAGTACCGGCCTGGCAGTAATGGTAAGGTTCAATGTAACTGTACTGTCACAACCGGCAGCGTTAGTACCAATCCAGGTGGCTGTGGTATTGTTTGAAGTATAGGTGGTGCCATGCCATACATAAGAACCACAGGCGGTAACGGTTTCTGTTGACCAGCTAGGCTTACCCACGGTGAGGTTAAGCGTAACCACGCTGTCACAACCGGCAGTGTTAGTGCCTGTCCAGGTGGCAGTGGTATTAGAAACGGAATAGGTTTCACCGTGCCATTCATAAGGGCCGCAGGCAAAAACGGTTTCTGTAGAAGCTGAAGGCTGGTTGATCGTAAGGTTTAATGTAACCACGCTGTCACATCCTGCTGCATTGGTACCAGTCCAGGTATCTGTACTGTTAGATGCAGTATACAAAGTGCCATGCCATGTATAGGAACTGCAGGCAACGATAGTTTCTGTAGAAGCACTTGGTTTACCAATGGTAAGATTCAGCGTTACGATGCTATCACATCCATCAACGTTAGTACCGGTCCAGGTGGCTGTGTTATTAGATTCTGTGAATGTTTCGCCGTGCCAGGTATAAGACCCGCAGGCAAAAATGGTTTCCGTAGTAAATACCTGCCTTCCAATAGTAAGATCCAGCGTTACCACGCTATCGCAACCGGCGGCGTTGGTACCAATCCAGGTAGCAGTATTGTTGGAAGCCGTATAGGTTTCGCCATGCCATGTATACGCACCGCAGGCAAAAATGGTTTCTGTTGAAAAAGAAGGCTGGTTGATGGTAAGAGCTAATGTAACAACGCTGTCACAACCGGCAGCGTTAGTACCTGTCCAGGTAGCCGTATTATTAGAGGCAGTGAATGTTTCACCATGCCAGGTATAAGTACTGCAGGCAACAACTGTTTCTGTTGATGCCGAGGGCTGGTTGATCGTAAGGTCTAATGTAACCACACTATCACAACCGGCAGCGTTCGTACCAATCCAGGTGGCAGTGTTATTTGATTCCGTATAGGTTTCACCATGCCAGGTATAGCTGCTGCAGGCAACAACTGTTTCTGTTGATGCCGAAGGCAGGTTGATCGTAAGATCTAAAGTAACCACGCTATCACAACCGGCAGCGTTAGTGCCTGTCCAGCTGGCTGTATTATTAGACTCCGTAAAGGTTTCACCATGCCAGGTATAAGCACTGCAGGCAACAACTGTTTCTGTTGATGACGAAGGCTGGTTGATAGTAAGATCTAATGTAACCACACTATCACAACCGGCAGCATTCGTACCAATCCAGGTGGCGAAATTAGTAGACTCAGTGTATGTTTCTCCATGCCATATATAACTATTGCAGGCATTTATCTTTTCTGTTGATGCTGATGGCTGGTTGATAGTAAGATCCAGTGTAACAACACTATCACACCCGGCAGCGTTAGTGCCCGTCCAGGTAGCGGTATTATTAGATTCCGTATACGTTACTCCTTTCCATTCATACATACCGCAAGCAATGATGGTTTCTGTAGCGGTGCTTGGTTTGCCACCCGTAATAACGATCGTCAGGATACTGTCGCAGCCGGCAGCACTTACCAGTGTCTGCGTGTAAGTACCGGGCGTTGTGTATTCAACATTATTTACTGTGACAGGCTCGCAGGCAGTAAAATCAATTTCAGCAGTAGCATAACCAGATATCACCGATTCATTATCTGTAACTTCATTGGCATTGAATGCAGTGGCAGTGATCACATTATTATAATTACCTGGCGGCGCATCCACGGTTGCTCTTACCTGGTAGGTGATACTTTGTCCGGCGATCATATCACCAACAGGAATATTGACCGTGTTGCCACCGGAAATAACAGCGCCAGCAGGTATGGGAGCAAGCAATACAAGGTTAGAATAACCATTGGGATAAACATCCTGCACGTTTACATTAATGGCGGTGAAATTAAATTCACCACCTGTATTGATTACCGTGTTAGTGAATACAACCGTTTCCCCTGCGCACACACCACTATTAGATACATCCTTATTCACCAGTAATTCAGTTCCACAAATAGAATTAACTGCACCGGTCAGATTTTCAGCCAATGCATCAAAGGGAGGCGTGGTATAGTCGGCGGTAAGGATATCATGGCCAGGGCCAAAAACATCTTCACCAGAAATGGCTTTGATATTATCCAGGTTTATTTCATTGCTGTTGCCTACCCCTACAACGAACAGGTGTTTACCCTGCGATTTAAGCAGGTTGGCTTGTGTGATGGCTGGGTCCAGCGAAGGATCTCCAGTAACGCCGGTGTTTACCGTACCAAAGCAATCACCGCCTGATAAAACGTTGTAAGCAGTTGGATTACCATCCGTAAAAAATATCACGAGGTCAGCATCCAATGTTGCTACATCTTCCAGCGCATCTTCCCAGTTGGTCCAGCCAGTGCAGCTTCCGGAAGAAACAGGATTATAGTTCTGGCTGTTGTAGCCCGCCCCAAGGTAACTGTTCAACCTTGTAATAAATGTGCTGTTTACCTCTGTAACTCCAAGATCCACAATTGATGAGCGGGTATTAAATTCAACGATCCTCAATGTGGCCCCTGAATTTAAAAGTGCATTGGCAAGTGCTCTTGCACCATCTTCCACGCTGGTAATTTCGGTGCCTGTGAGGGAACCTGATTCATCCAAAACAAATACCACCCGAAGGTCCTGGCAGAGCAGCGAACCGGGTATGTCAGGGTTGGCTGAACTGGCAATACGTGCCGCCGAAGAAAAAGATGGCAGCATTGGCTTGGCCGTTTTAGTGGCTGTAGCAGCAGATGCTTTGGGAATGTCCGGACTGATCCATAGATCCGGGTTAAAAGTTTGTGCAGCTACTCGCCCGTTAAAAAATAAACTGAGCGTAAAAAGGAAAAGAACGGACAGGCAAGCGCTCCCCTTTTGATTGTTTTGTTGGCCTGTAAGGCGGTTGTTTTTTGCAGCAAGGTTTAGAGCAGGCAAAAACGTTCGTCTAATTTTTTTCATAAAAAAAAAATTGGTGATGAAATGTAGTTATGTGCCTTTCAAATGGGTGCAGGATGTACCGGGTCAATGAAAATTCATCAACTGGTTTTTTCTAAAATATTGCAGCTTTGGGGGGAGCAGATCAATGGGTAAGAGATTACCAAATATATGGTAGATGTGTGAATTAAAAAAAAATGGTTTAGTAAATGGTTTAGTAATGGCTTTTTTTCTAACAGCACTGCCGAACCTTTAATCCAGAAAATGGAAATCAGCCATACACCAACTGGTGCGTTTGTTTAATGATCCCAATAACAAATACGCTTTGCACATGCCCCATGTTATCAATACTACTCAGTTTGTTTACATGAAAATCATGGTAGGCATTCATGTCTTCCGTCACCACTTTAAGCATAAAATCAAACTCACCAGATATGTTATAACATTCAATCACTTCCGTCATGGCGTTGATGGCCTTGATAAATTTGGTACCGGCAGTTTTACTGTGTTCTTTAAGCGAAACATAACAAATAGCGATCAGCCCTTTCTTTACCTTGGTATGGTCAACCAATGTGGCATATTGCTTTATCACCCCATTGGCTTCCAGTCGTTTAATACGTTCATGTACTGGTGTGGTGCTTAAGTGTATTTTCTCTGCGATCTCTTTCACTGTCATTCTTGCATTTTGCTGCAATAAGGCCAGTATAGAGATGTCTTTTGCATCCAGGGAAATGGTGCTGGTAGTTGATTGTTCTGTTTTAGCTGCTTTTGCCATAGATAAAAAGGATTTTGTGCTGTTAATCGGTCATTCACAGGATTATCCCCCAAATTTATATAAATACTTAGAATATTATTCTATGCACTGTACATTTGCGTTCTAAAATAAAAATAAACAATGTCAACAATCACTAACTCCTCTATCGATTTCAGCCTTCAATATAAAGTGGCTGACATGAGCCTTGCTGAGTGGGGCCGTAAAGAAATTAAATTAGCTGAAGCAGAAATGCCGGGCTTAATGAGCATCCGTGCTGAGTTTGGCCCAAGCCAGCCTCTGAAAGGTGCAAGAATTGCAGGTTGCCTGCACATGACCATACAAACCGCTGTGTTAATTGAAACCTTGATTGCATTGGGTGCAGAAGTTAAATGGAGCTCTTGTAATATTTTCTCTACGCAGGACCAGGCTGCTGCTGCTATTGCTGCTGCCGGTATTGGTGTGTATGCCTGGAAAGGACAAACACAGGAAGAAGCTGACTGGTGTATTGAACAAACCTTATTCTTCGGTGGTGCCGATAAGCCATTGAATATGATCCTGGATGATGGCGGTGATCTGACCAATATCGTTTTTGATAAATACCCGGAGCTGATCAAAAACATCAAAGGTTTATCAGAAGAAACAACTACTGGTGTACACCGTTTGTATGAAAGAATGGCTAATGGTACTTTACCAATTCCTGCTTTCAATGTAAATGATTCTGTTACAAAATCTAAGTTTGATAACAAGTATGGTTGCAAAGAATCTTTAGTGGATTCAATCCGTCGTGCAACCGATGTAATGATGGCTGGTAAAGTAGCTGTGGTAGGTTCTTATGGTGATGTGGGTAAAGGTTCTGCTGCTTCATTAAAAGGTGCTGGTTGCCGTGTAATCGTTACCGAGATCGATCCAATCTGTGCTTTGCAGGCTGCCATGGATGGCTTTGAAGTAAAGCCAATGGTAAAAGCGGTTGCAGAAGCGGATATCATTGTTACAGCATCTGGTTGCCGCGACCTGATCACGGAAAAACATTTCCGCCTGATGAAGGACAAAGCGATCGTTTGTAATATCGGCCACTTTGATATTGAAATTGATATGGCATGGCTGAACAAAAATTATGGTCATACAAAAGATACCATCAAACCACAGGTTGATATTTACAACATTGAAGGTAAGGATGTGATCGTACTGGCTGAAGGCCGCCTGGTTAACTTAGGTTGTGCAACTGGTCACCCTTCTTTTGTAATGAGTAATTCTTTCAGTAATCAAACTTTGGCCCAGATAGAACTGTGGACAAACCACAGCAGCTACGAGAACAAAGTATACGTTCTTCCTAAACACCTGGACGAAAAGGTTGCCCGTTTGCACCTTGCCAAAATTGGTGTTGAACTGGACGAGCTGACTACAGAGCAGGCTGCTTATTTAGGCATACCGCAGAATGGTCCGTTTAAGAGTGAGCATTACAGGTATTAATAGTCATTTATTAATGATAGAGAAAACCCCGCTTGAGATAGCGGGGTTTTTGATATGTAGAAGAAAGCCTTTTAACGGACAGGCGCCACCATCTTTTTAATTACAGGTAACTGTTTTAAACTTTTGGAACCTTTCACAAGCCATGCAGTGCCAAATGCCCATAAAGAAGTTGTTTCAAAAATAAAAGTGCTGTATTGGAAAATACCTTGTGATAATGATGGCCATATAGCAAACACTGCAATTAAAATTATGCTAACTATAATTGTCCATCCGCAAATGGTATATATTTTTCTCCTGCGTTTAAATTTCACCTCATTAATATCCTGATCTGGATTATCTGGTTTCTGAAAAAAGTAAAAACAGAAAATAACAAAACAAAAAAACAGCAACCCTGCAAAAGCAAAATGTATGTTGCCCCAGCCTTTTGTAACAGGATTTACTATTTCCAGGTAAAGGTTTTGTTTATCAGTTGATAAAATAAATGCATTGATTGTTGTGGGGAAAGCAGCAATACCAAAAGCAGATGCACCTGCAAGGTTCGACAGCCTGCTTTCCCACTTATCTTTTCCCTGGTAAGTAATTAAAAAACCACCCAGCACACACAAAGTACCTGTAAAAACTATGTGCATTTTGCTATAGTAGTAATGGCTGATGGATTCCTGCAGTGAAGCCTTTTGAGCACCTGTGAAAAAGCATCCGAAGAAAACCATTATTGGCAATGCAATACCTATGATGCCAATAAAAGCTCTTAGCTTACTGTAAGAAACAACTTCGTCCCTGTTGTAATGATTATGGATTGGTGACTGCATTTATTTGAAGGTTTTAGGATACACAAAAAGTGTACTATTTTTAAAAAAAATAAACGCCGGTAAGCAAAAAAATACCTGGTGGCGTAAATGTATGGGGCATATTATTGCGCAATGAATTGAATGCATTGTTACTTTCTCCGGTTGCCAAAACCCGTTAAAAAGCTAAGTGCAGCCACAAGGTTGCCATCTTTAGCAATAGTACCGTCATAATTTCTACCAAAAGAAAACGTAAGTTTTTGATTATCCCACAAAGCATAATCAGCATTAAATACCAGGCGCCATGTTTGCCCCACTGCCGCTGCACTGCTCCAACGGCTTATGCATTCGAGGCTAGCACTAAATTTTGATTGAGGTTTTGAATAAATGAGTCTTGCGCCAGCATCCCAATTTGTATTATTGGCTAATTCGGTTACAGAATCTTTTGGCACTACCTGGTCTGGATTATGCAGAAACCTTGCAAGTCCTAAAATGGATACACCTGTCTTGCCGGCGTAGCCTCCACTAATCCATAGGCCTGCATTGTGCACCCTGCTGTTGTCAAAATTTTTATTTACAAATTCAGCACTTATACCACCAGCTAAATCTAGAGACCAGCCAATTCTTTCTACCTGGAAAGTGGAAGCTACTTTTTTAAGCGTATCATCATATTTATCTTGTGCCAACTCTGTAGCCAATTTCAGATATGCTTCGTTGATAGCAACATCAATTTTTTTATACTCTAAAGTTTGCATTACTGCTAATTTCTTGTCAACAGCTAATGCCTTGCCATCAGCATCTAGAAACATCCTTCTTCTTTTTTCTTCCATGGCTACAAGCTCCGGGTCTCTGTCCATCTCTTCCTGTAATTTGCTCATGTCATTAAGTACTTCATCTTGTATTGCCTTCAACTTTACATGTTGTATTTTATTAAATCCCCTTATTGTATTTTTATCATAGTGCCCTTTTAAAATCGATACTTTAAAACCAAACCCTGCATAGGCATTTGTTTTATTTAAAGTTGTTTCTGTTGAGTCCGGATTTTTATACGCAAAAGACAATACAAGGTTTTGCCTTATATTATTTCCACTATTCAGTTTTCTTGACTTGCCGGTGTCTTTACTAAAAAGCAAAAAAGGAGCAATATCAATTGCGTAATTTGTTGGTAGTTTAGTAAAAGCGCCAGTGGCAGACTGTAGGGAAACCATAAAATCTGATACATCTGTGGGCTTATCTATGTCACTTACTGCAAAGCCCAGCAGGTTTGATGCAGGTGATACCGGTGCTTTCAACAAATCAAGCTTTAAAGACAATTGAGAGGTATCTACAACCTGACCATACACATAGTAATTTAATAACAGCAGTATAATAACAATCAGCTTTTTCATTTGTTAACTTTTACAGTTTATAAAAATTCAATTTTACAGATATATTGTGCCGAGCCATTTTGACCTACTGTTTTTCCAAGTGGAAAAGTAGCATCTAGCCCACCACCTTTTAATATTATGGTAAGGCTTGTAACATTGCTATCATCTGGCAAAACATCTGTAATAATGACCCTAATTCTCAATGTTTTCCTCTGGAGTTTTTTATTTGTACCAATAGCTGTTTCAGGAAAAGAATCCGGAATTTTATCAGCCAAAATTTTATTGTCAAGGGTAATGTCCATATCACTTTGTTGTCCATCTTCGCCAGCAATTACTTCCAGTGTAACTTCATTGTTTGAGTCATCAACAACATACACAGTATTTAATATGGTACTATTCAGTTCAGCGGCGGCTTCATTTAAAACAGTAGGTGCTACTGCTGCCTTTTTTACAGCCGCCTTCTTTGTTGCTGCTTTTTTTGCTGCTTTTTTTGCCTTTGCCATAAAATATTTTTTTTCGCCTACTCTATAATCCCCTTTTCGGCTTACGGGGCTTTATTTTATAATAATATCTTTCTTCAATACTTCTGTATTGTTTTTATCGGTTACCAACAGTCTAACCTTTTTGGCTGCTACTGCAGTTGTAGTAGGTGTATAATCTATTACCATTTTATCTGCAGTTGTTGTAGTGGGTGTTATCGCCACGCCATCCATAGTTACTTTAATACCGGGGTCGTTAAGTTGCTTACCGGTAATGGTTAAGGGAGATAAACCTGCAGGAGGTATGGTAGTAGGCGTTACAGAAGCAGCGGTATCATCATTCAGTTTATCCTTACGGTTATCCTGTCCTTTGGCGGTAAAGGTGGCCTCAAAAATATCCCTCAATTTTTCTGTAGCCCTGTCGGTAGATAAACCCGCTAATGCAGAAAGTGCCATGATGCCATACAGGTTAACACCCCCGGCACCAGCATCAAAATTTAAAAAGCCTGCCCTGATTACAATGTATACCACCAGAGCAAGCGCCGCAGCCGTAAAAGGTTTAACACAATACCAAAGTATCCAGCTACGCTTAAATTCATTATTGCCAACAAAAGTTGTAAACGACGTGGCAATATGTACCAGGTTGCCCAAAAAGCCCATCAGCGCCACCAGTATCATTAAAATGGTATTAAGATGAATACGGCCACTGGCACAATCACTATCAGCAGCAGCCAGCAATGCCGGCGATTTTTTAAGCAGAGAAGGAAGCTTAGCTTTATTTTTTTCAACAGAATCCTGCAAAGGCCTGGCGGTATTACTATCAGCCTTCGTTTTTTTATTTAGCAACGTGTTAATGTCTGCTATAAGCTCTTTGTTTATGCGGATTACAGAATCCGTAATAACTTTATTATAATTTTCTGTGACAGTATCAGCAGGTGCCTTGGTGCTGTCTTTTTCAATAAGTGTAATATCAAACCGCTGCATAGTGTACCATGCACTTTTATCACCTGCGGCGGCAGAGGGCATTCTGTCTGGCCAATACGCCATTATATTCCAAACGGCAAATGTGGTGGCACCCACAAGTAGTATTCCTGCAAGCCATTTTCCCAGTGCGTTGATTTCATTGTGAGCCATATCTATAATATTTAATGATGTTTAGTAATTTAATTAGTGCAATACTGCGGATGACCTCAAGGAATACAGGCAACTTTAGTAATAAAAAAACTCTGAGATTTAAATGGTAGTAAATGTTGTCGCCCGTCTTCACTTATCCGGATATCATTTGCTGTTAATTTTATGATCGATTTTATTATTTATCGGGTAGTGAAATGACACTTTTTTCACATCACCCCATAAAAGTCCAAAACCCCCTGCAAATTGTCAACCGTTAAAACACCCATTTTCACCCGTTTTTTCACGGTATTTTTTACAGGGTTTTCATCCCCTTTGCTAACTGCATAGTAAAATCACTAAGCATCTGTAAAACATAAATGCATTATCTTAGCTTCCTTTTTCAAACGTCATCCGTACTATGTAAACAAAGCTTTAAAGCAACCTTTGCCTGCCCCAATCACAGGATTTATTTATCAGTTGTATATGTGGAAATTTATAATGGTCTTGTACATCTGTATAAGCAGTGTAACAACATTTGGACAGGAGCCAAAAGATTTTGTAATACCTGTTCAGGTAACAACAAACCCTCAAAAACCCTCTATCAGCTTTACATGGCCTGCAAATACGGATGCGCTTAATTATACCATCAAGAGAAAAAAAGTAACCAGCGAGTCGTACGCAGCACCTTTTGTTCAAATTGGTTATTTAGAAAGCGGAGCAGTGCAAACTGAATTTGAAGACACATCTATTGAACAAGCGGTATTATATGAATATGAAATCAGTGGCAACTTCGCTCCCTCCCTCCCGGAGATAAGAAATTTTTATACTTGTGCCGGCATCAATGTACCGGCGGCGAAAGAAAGAGGTCACCTTCTTTTGCTATGCGACAGCAGTATTACAGATGCTATTGCCGCAGACCTGGCAATCTTATATGCAGACCTAATTGGCGACGGCTGGCAGGTAATCAGGTTAGATGCCGGTCAACAGAGTACAGTTGCCGAAGTGAAATCAAAAATCAATGAGATATATAACAGTTTTCCTGACTTGAAGCAAATATTGATTATTGGCCATGTACCCGTACCCTACTCTGGCAATATCAATCCGGATGGCCACAACAATCACCGGGGCAGCTGGCCGGCAGATGGATATTATGGAAGTATGAACAGCACCTGGACAGATACCATCACAGGATACAGGGTTGCAACCTCCAGGCCGGAAACAATTAACCTGCCGGGTGATGGAAAATTTGATCAAAGCTTTTTTCCAGCAGCACAAATAGCTGTGGGGAGAATTGACTTTTATAACCTGCCAAGTTTTGCTATCAGTGAAACAGGGTTATTGACTAAATACCTAAAAAAAAATCACCGGTTCCGGCACAGGCAAATAAATGTTTTAAAAAGAGCACTGGTAGAAGATAATTTTTTAACCTATACAGAAAAATTTTCTCAGTCGGCATGGAAAAGTTATGCTGCCCTGGTTGGTTATGACAGCATCAGGATCGGGCAGTATGAAACAGACCTGCAGGATGAAGCAGGATATCTTTGGTCATATGGAAACGGCGCTGGCATTTATACAGGTGCAAGCGGTATCGGCAGCACCTTTGATTTTGTGATCAGGACTTACCGCACTGTTTTTACCCAGCTTTTTGGCAGTTATTTTGGCGATTGGGATAATGAAAATAATTTCTTACGGTCTTCCCTGGCTTCTGGCGGGCATACACTCACAGCCGTATGGGGTGGCAGGCCACACTGGTTCTTTCATCACATGGCTGCTGGCCTGCCCATTGGATATTCGGAACTGGTGACCATCAACAACAATGGCGTATACACGAATACAGGCTTTGGCCCCAGGATGGTGCACACAGCACTTTTAGGTGATCCAACCTTGCGGCAGACATATGTAAAACCTCCACAGTCATTCGCTGCACAGCCGGCTGCCAATGCAAGTCAAATCAATTTACAATGGTCGGCTGCGGGTGAAAACAATATTTTGGGCTATCATATTTACCGCAGCAATTCTATTACTAAGCAATTTCAGTTGCTTACCAGCACACCCATTGCTGCACTGCAGTTTACCGATTCATTTCCCATGAACGGCAACAATGTTTATATGATACGCACGGTAAAGACAGACACGATGCTTACTTCGGGAAATTTTGCCAATAACAGCACCTATAGTAATCTTTCTCAAGGCTTGTTTGACTCCGCAATTGCCAGCATTGCACCGCCAGGTCCCTTTATTTCGCTTGAGCTTTTGGCGCAAGCTGACAATGTGAAACAAATAGCCATTATAGGAAAAAACAGCAAAAGATATTTTGCAGGCCAGCAAAATGGAGAAATCAAATTATTTGATAACGGGTTTGCACATGAGAAAATTTATTTGAGTGTACCCGGTATCAATGAGGGATTATTCAGTTTTGCCTTTGACCCGGCGTTTGAAACCAGCAAACTCTTGTATGTTTTTTACACCAACCAGGATGGTGACCTTGAATTGTCAAGATTTAAAGAAAGTGCCGGTGCTGATACAGCTTTACCTGATGGTATTGTATTCAGCATTCCCAACCCTGGTAATTCGAGAAACCTGGGCGGCGAAATTCATTTTGGCCCCGACGGGTATCTTTATATATCTACCGGTGACGGTGACACGAGAACAGCGGATGCCAATAATGCACAAAATAACAATTCCTTGCTGGGCAAGCTTTTACGGATCCATCTGGCAACAGCTCAAAACCCCGCTAATGCATACACGCTTCCCCCGGATAACCCATATGGCAATGAAGTATACGCATCAGGCCTCCGGTTTCCTTATAGATGGGGATTTGACAAGCTAACAGGAAATGTATGGATTGGCGACAGGGGCGACAGTACGATTGAAGAGATTAACTACCTGTCTTTTGAAGCGTTGAGAGGAGCCAATTTTGGATGGCCCTGTTACGAGGGAAATGTAATGATCAATAGTAATTGTGGCGCTGCAAATGGCTACCAGTTTCCAGTGTACCAGTACCAATCTCCCGGCAATGGAAGTTCGGTTACAGGAGGAACTTTTTACAGGGGTGAAACCTACCTGGCATTAAAGGGGTACTATATTTTTGCTGATGCCAATAACGGTAGGATCTACCTGGTGCGGTACGACTCAGCAACAGGCAGTTATTCAACCGTTTCACAAATTACCATGCCCGGTGCTGTATCAGATATCAGTGAAGATAACGATGGTGAATTGTATGCCACTTCCCTTGCAGGCGGGTTTTACCGGATTCGTGCAGGCGGCCCTGTACGATACCGCTTTGCAGGAAACGGATTTTGGAATGACCCGGAGAATTGGTCTAATAAAACCATTCCTCCTGCTGACCTACCGTCCGGTTCTGAGATCGTAATTGCCCCTGTTGATGAAGGGAAATGTATTTTAAATGTACCCCAGACTTTGTTGCCGGGCAGTAAGATCATAGTTGAAAACAACAAACTTTTCAGGATTGCCGGAAACCTCACTATACAATAAATACACTAACCGGGCAGCGAATTAAGATTTAATAATTGAAATAAATTTCCGTGGCACCGTAACCGTAAGCGGCAGTGTACTGGTTTACAAATGATTTTACTTCCCTTTTTGTACGAAGTATAAAATGTATCTCGTCTTTCAATTTGCCCTCTCCCACGCCATGTATGATGGTAAGCGAAGGTTGGTAATGGGAAACTGCCAGGTCATAAAATTTTTCAAACTCTTTTAGCTGCAGGTTTAATATTTCAAAATTGGACAAGTGTTTCCAATTGTCTGATATTTTTTCTATGTGCAGATCAACTACTGTTCTCGGCGGCGGCAAATGCTCCCGTATCCTCGAGGCTTCATATACCCGGAAACCAGCGTTACCAAGTTTGCTGAGATCCACTCTTTCCTCATCCACACGGTCAGGATATTTCTCCAGCAGCAGATAAGAAAATGT
>Ga0116157_10003160_pt1:0-10000 | contig 15830 bp, 12 predicted proteins | sample AD_UKC048_MetaG_FD_89882 | JGI IMG/M metagenome (GOLD analysis project Ga0116157, IMG submission 89882) | Active sludge microbial communities of municipal wastewater-treating anaerobic digesters from USA - AD_UKC048_MetaG | ecosystem: Engineered > Bioreactor > Anaerobic > Digestate...
AACATCTACACCACGAGCCATTCGCACCTCCTTATAAGCGTCGTTTAGCGGCTACGCCTATTATCGGAGTTGCCCTTGGCTCGTGCTACCCTTTTTACAGAACTATAGAGACGGAACCTTTAACAGGAGTTACTTTAACTCTCACTTACCTTTGGGAGGTTTATTTTATTAGCACATCTGAGTTTGTACGTGTTTTGAATACTGTGTTAGCAGGAATATCAGCAACCTCACCTTTTCTAAACATACCTAATCCACAAGTACAACTGTTTATACATGCTTGCTTCATCGCCCACGTACCAGCACCTTCAGTGTCAAATTTATTCATACTCACTTCACCCACTAATGGAACAATCCGGCCATCTTTTGTTGTTGTACTTACTACATTAATTGATAGTGATCCAGGCATTCCAAAACGTGATTCTTTCGTTACAGCTGACACCTTAGCTTTCACAGGCGTCCCTTTTTTTATAGCAATTTTATTGTTTATTGTAACATCTTCAGCCACTACAAAATTTACTGGTGCACCAACATCTTGATCATGAGCTATGATAGTTTCAGGGTTAATTATTTTTACAAGTGTACCCTCTACAAGTGTTGCTGCTGAAAGAATAGTATTGTTAAGAATAAATGTAAAACAAAATCCCCAAAAAGCAAACCCAACCAATCTCGAATTTACCATGTTTTATCTCCTTATATATTTTTTAAGAAACATGATTTTTTTAAAACGAATATACAATTGAACATTATTTTTTATCTCTATTGCAAGTAAATGATAAATCATATTTATATTCAAGACCATCAATTAATTTAATTTTTTCTCGCTGATTAAATTTATAAGCATTATTTGTGGCATTGTATATATTTCCTGTATACCATCCAAGCCCTACACCAGTGAGGATGATTCCAAGTGCATTGTTGCCATTATTAAATGCTTCAACTATTCCCCAAATAAACAATCCATTTAAAAGGAAAGATACTGTAGCATCTCCTGGCCTTTCTGCATATAACTGACCTAATCCTGGCAAGATCGCTGACAAAGAAGCAGCAACTAACGGTGATTTATGGGGAGCATCATTGATTTTAATCACTTCTTGGGCTACTTTCTCTGCCTCAGCCCTTTTGGGAGAATAAGTTGATACACTCCTGAATTCCTTTTGTGCTTTATTAATGTTGTTTATTCTTAGAAAAGACCAACCTAATCTTATATGCGCTTCATCATGCATATGATCATCTGAATAATTCTCCAGAAAATCTTTATAAGCACCTATAGCTTGCTGATAATCTTTTTTTTTATAATATGTTTCAGCGATCATAAAAAAAGATTGCTTGCCTATTTCTTGGTCATGATAATTTTTAACTAGATTTTCAAAATGGTTTATTGCAATTTCCCATTTTTCTCCCATGAGATATGCCATTCCTATTTGAAACCTTGCCTTATTTGATAACGGATGATTTGGAAACATAAAAATAACACGTTCATATTCTGTTATTGCCCGATAATAATCTTCGTTATCAAACAAATAATCTGCAAATGAATTAATATTCTCAACAGTATAATCTGATGCTAGTGCATGAGATCCATTTATTAAGAAAATGAGAAAGACGAATCCTCTAAATAATTTTCTCAATCGCTGTGCCACCAAAAATCATTATTTTCAATGGGATCTATATATCTGTAATTTTTGCCTACATTTATAAAATGAGCAAAATCTTGTTCTTCTGATTCATGAATTAACCTATCAGTTGTCATGATGATTCCAATAAATGAACCATGCTTTTGGATTGCTTCAAAGCTGTATTGAGAACATGTTGGGTACATCAAACAACGATCTCCATCAACAGGTGAAATGAAAACTTGGTAAAATTTAATTAATGATAGGCATATATTATTAGAATTACTATTAATAACATCATCTAGTTGTTTATAAATTTGATGAGAAGAATCATTGATGACTGGGTATTTACCACTGACCGACCAGGGAACTAAATCTTGGCTATAAACAAACTGCTTAGAATTAAATAATAATAACAAAAGTAGCAAAGGAATTTGATTAATTATTTTCATAGTTCTTCTTTAAGACAAGAATCAGGTCTTTTTTATCTGGCTCTTGTTTAATAATTTCTTGAACAGCTTCCTCTACCTTCGATTTATCGAGTCGAATATTAACGTATTCAGAATCAATATTTCTTGCTCTCTTATATGATTCGTAAGCATCAAAATACTTTTTCTGTTTCAATAGTGCTACACTAAGATTAAAAGCCGCTTTTGCGTATTTCTGGTCAATATTTAATGCATTTCTAAAATAATATTCGGCCCTATCATATTGTTTTAACCTCATGCAAGTAACACCTAAATTATTGTTAGCTTTTGCAAAATTAGGTTTTAATTCTAATGCTTTAGAAAAAAATATTGCTGCTTCTAAATAATTCTGGGACTTCAGACAAGCAAATCCTTGAGAATTAAACATGTCAGCGCTAGACCTTTTTTCGCTGGAAATGCTTTGACCTAGTTGTGATTCATGATTATCAATCGATTGCCTATTAAAATCTTTTGAATGAGCAAAAAAACAAAATAAAAGGACTAAACTAATGCTCATGAATGATTTTTTAATAACCCCTTCTATCATAAAATATGAATTCGCTAATTTAAATTTGATATCATCCTTATGCGTTTCAAACTATTAGTTTATAATCTCTACCAATAAAAGATTAAACGAATGATGTTCCCAGTGCAAGATATAACCATACATATCTATTCTTAATCAATTTAAATATGACATCCATTGTGTCAGGAGATCATCAAGTTACTAATGATGAAGGTATTACTGACTGTATATGAGGAAGTCATATCCTACCCCCCGAACCGCTCCTCCACGATGCCGAAGCACTCGTCCGCCACGTCGAGCGACTGCGCGATGTCACGCTCCGTGTGCGCCGCAGAGAGGAACCAGTTGTGGTGCGGGTGGAAGAACACCCCGCGCCGCGCGCACTCGCCGCAGAAGAGCTGCGACCGGAGGAAGTTCGTCTCGTTGGCGAACTTCATGAACGGGATGGCCGGCGGGCCGGTGATGGACAGCTGCAGGCCGTGGGCCCCTGCACGCTCGGCGAGGCCCTTCATGAGCTTCTCGCCGAGGTCCCTGACCACCTTGGGTGCGTCCATGGCCTTCATCTCCCCGATGCAGGCCATGGCGGCCGCCATCTCGGGTGCGTTGCACCAGAAGGATCCCGCGAAGTAGGCCTTGGACGCGGTAATGCGCATCCTCTCGGTTCCCACGAGGGCCGATATGGCGTACCCGTTGGCCATGGCCTTGCTGTAGCAGGCCAGGTCGGGCCTGATGCCGAAGAAGTGGCCTGAGCCCTTGAGGTCGAGCCTCCAGCCAGCCCGCACATCGTCGATGATGAGCACGATGCCGTGCTCGTCGCAGATCCTTCTCATCTCGGGCCAGAATGAAGGCGCGGGGAGCTTCTGGTCCGCAAAGACCGGGTGGTGGTAGGGGGTGAACATGACCCCGGCGACCTGTCCCTTGTGACGGGCGATCGCGGCCTGGAAGGCATCGAGGTCTCCCCACGGCACCATGACGATGTCGGCCCGGTCCCTCTGCGTGATCCCCACGGAGTTCGTCCCTGCCCAGGGCTGGGTTCCGTGGTACCCTTCCTCTGCCAGCACGATCTTGTCACGGCGGGTATATCCCCGTGCCAGCGTGACGGCCATGGACGTCGCATCCGCGCCGTTCTTGGCGAACATGACCCAGTCGGCACAGTCGATGGTCTTCGTGACCGTCTCGGCGAGCTCCACGGACAGGTCCGTGGCGATGGTGGTGCAGGCACCCGATTCCGCCTGACGGCGATAGGCCTCGTCGACCTTCTCGTTGGCATAGCCGAGGATCATGGGCCCATACGCGCACATGTAGTCGATGAACTCGTTGCCGTCCACATCCCAGAAGCGTGGACCCTTGGCCCTGGCTACGAAGTACGGATACGATCCCGGCACGGTGATCACCGGGGTGAGGTGGCCCGGTATTCCCTGCGGGATCACACGTGCGGCACGCTCAAACAATTCCAAGGATTTTTCAAAGGTATATGACACGAGCTGGCCTCCTAGAGAAGGTATTCGCCGATCTTGTCCAGGGCGATATTGACGATCTGACCCATGTGGAGGTCGCCCTTGAGCGATATCTGGCCGAGGCAGGCCTTGGCGAGGACATCCACCTTGTCATCGGCCACATCGAGGAACAGGGGGCTGTCGGCAAATTCCAGCATGAAGTCGGGCGACGGGGCCTTGCCGGCAGATGCCCTGGCAGTACCTCCGGAAAAAGCGACATGCGAAGCAAGGCCGTTTCTGATCCTGAACTCCGTTATGCCGTGGAGGTGGGAGGCCTTCACCTTGTACTCGGGGTCGTGCTGTGCCAGAACGGCAATGGCCCTTGACATGAGCCCGAGCATGAGTTCCGCCCTCAGCTCGAGGGCCTCGCTGTCCTTGCTCTCAAGAATCTCCTGCATACGCGCCGCGAGCTTCGAAAAGGTCAGGAGGCCTTTTATCCTGGTGAGTCCTTTCCAGGGCAGTGCTATCTGGAGCCCCTTGCCCCGGAAGAGATTGTTGAGCATGGTCTCGTGGGGAAAGAACAGGGCCACGTCGGGACCCGGGAGAGGGGAGGGGCTTACTCTGGCCCTTGCGTTTCTGAGCTCCACCGTGCTGCGGGGTCCTGATATGCCGACACTGAACCGGATGCTCCCGTTCCATCGTGCAGCGATCTGTGACGCCTGGTCATCCCGGTGCGTGAGGACTTCGAGGCAGGGCAGGACAGCCTCCAGATAGACCCTTGACAATACCTTCTCGTTCACCATGAAACGCCTCCCCATGGACAGTACAGTATTGATCCGTATCAGTATACTATACCGGTGCAGGATACGGGAATCAAGAGACGGGAGTTCTACCTGAAGTGGATCACGAGGACATCCCTGTCCCGCAGCACGAATTCCCTGCCCTCGGTGAGGATGAGGCCGGCATCCCTGGCGCCGTGGAGGCCGCCCTTCGAGAGGAAGTCGTCCAGCGCAATGACGTCGGCCTTGATGAAGCCGTTCTGGATGTCCGAATGGATGAGCCCCGCCGCCTCGTAGGTCGTGCCGCCCTTCCTGAGCGTCCAGGCCCGCAGTGTCTCCCCGACCGGGGTATAGAAGGTGATGAGGTCGAGGAGTTCGTAGCAGGTCGCGATGAGCGTATCCGTGCCGGACCTTTCGATGCCGATGGAATCGAGGAACTCCCTCCGCTCGTCCTCCTCGAGCTCCGCGGCCTCCAGCTCGAACCGGGAACAGATCGGCACCACCTTCTTTCCCCTGGCCTCCGCCCAGGCCCTGAGGTTGTCGAGGTGGACCGAGCCACCGGTGAAGTCCTCTTCACCGACGTTGGCAACGATGACAGAGGGCTTTGCCGTCAGGATACCCCATGCCTTCATCTGTACCTGGTCGAACTCGATGCCGGAGTCGATGATGCACTGCCCTTTCGAGAGGACCTCGCTCAGGGTCTCGAGGAGCTCGGGTTCGCCCGCGGGGATGTCCTTCCTGCCGAGCCTCATGCCCTTTTTCAGGGCATCGAGACGTCTCTGGACGAGGTCGAGGTCTGCCATGACGAGCTCGGTGAGGATGATCTCCATGTCGCGGACCGGGTCGATATCGGTATAGACGTGGCTGACGTTCACGTCCTTGAAGCATCTGACCACGTGGACGATGGCGTCCACCCCCCTGATCTGCCCCAGGAACTGGTTGCCGAGACCCTCGCCCTTGTATGCCCCCTTCACGAGCCCCGCAATGTCGAAGAGCTTCAGCGTGGTGGGGATGACCTTGTCCGGCTTGACGATGCGTGCGATGGCCTCGAGGTTCTCGTCGGGCACGTTCATGATCCCTATGTTGGGGTCGATGGTGCAGAACGGGTAGTTCTCCGCCGGTGCTGCCGCCCTCGTGATGAGGTTGAAGAGCGTGGACTTGCCCGCGTTGGGAAGCCCAACAATCCCGCAGGTGAAGCTCATGAAGGTACCGCCTTAGAGTGCAGTGTAATCGATACGGCTCAGGAACGCGCCAAGGAGTTCGCAGATGATGGATGCGATCAGCATGTCGTCCTTGGAGAAGTCGCCCGATGTCTTGTCCGCGAGGTTCAGGACGCCGAGCGCCTTCTCGTTCTGCTTGATGAGGATGCACATGAAGGACTTGGTCGAGTATTTATCCTTGTTCGGGAACCCGATCTCCTCCTCGATGTCCCTTATGATGAGCGAGCTGCCCCTGGTCAGGGTCAGGTTCATGATGCTCTCGCGCTGGTTGCCTATGGAAATGAAAGGGTCCTGCCCGATGTCCTGGTGGTTGTGGGCCTTGATCTCGAGATCGCCCGACGAGGGGTTCCTGACGAACAGTGAGCAGTATTTCGCGTCCAGCACCTTGGGGAGGTGGTTCACCACGGTGTCGAGGATGGCCGGGAGATTGTGGGCCGTGTTGAGCTGTCTGGCCATTTCATAGAGTGTTTCGAGATAGGGCCTGTCCATTGCTCACCTCCGTATATGCATTCACATATCATATCGGCCGGGCGTGCGTCATGTGTGAATATTTTTACCTTCATTCGGCCGGCAGGCCAGGTTTCTCTCCACATCATAATCATAAAGAGGTACATTCAATCCTTGACTTTCATGGCATTGATGGATGTATAATTCTTGACGGATAATGGAAGGAGACTATCTCTTGGAGATACTTGAAATCCTTGAACAAAAGATCTACGAATTAGTAGAGACCGTGAATGCTTTGAAGAGTACGAACGAAGAATTGACTACCAAGCTCAGAGAAAAGGAGGAAGAGACAAAAGGTTTACAGCGGGAGATGGACAGTCTCTTGGGTGAAAAAGAACGGGTCAAACAGAAGGTGGCACACCTGATCAAGTGCGTGGAAGCATTGTAAGACCTTGTACGACACGGTAACCATACAGATACTCGGACAGGAATATACGGTGAGGGCTGGAGGCGATGAGCGCCACATTCAGTCATTGTCGCGATACATCAACGAGAAGGTGTTTGACATCCAGCAGAGAGGCAAAGCGGTGACGACCACCGAGCTGGTGGCAATGGCCATGCTCCACATGGCCGAGGATGTGGCGAAGACGCGTCAGGAACTCGAGACGCTCAGGAGGACGGTATCCGAGCGAATCGGTCATCTGATCGAGCACATCGAGACGGCAACGAGATGAGAATGCGCACGAAAGCCCCCGGCAAGCCTGATCCTTTCTCCGGGTAGAAGGGTATCCGGGACACCGCCTGGACTCACAGTGAATCAAGCGCCTTCCGTTGAGAGGAAGGCGCTGCGGAAGGCTCTCAAAGGCGGCTTTCTTCACCTCGTCCCGGTCCGTATACTGCCTGTGTCGGCAGAGTCTTCAGGAGTCTGTGCAACGTCGTTTTATTCCGCGCACTTCTTGTGATCCGGGTGGATATGCAGAACAAATCGGATCTCCGAAGGAACATGCTCGCGCGGCGGCAGGATATTGCCGAGGTCGATCGGATGCGGCACGAAGGCGTCATCATCGAGCACATCCGGTTATTGAAAAGCTTTGCAGAGGCATCGACGATAGCCCTCTACATGCCCGTCCGGGGAGAGGTGGATCTTCTGCCCCTGTGGAAACCTGAAGAAAGACGGTTCGTATTCCCCAAGGTTCTCGGCGACGTCATCGCCTTTTCATCTGCCGCTACAAGGCAGGATTTTTCCCGGGGGACATACGGGATCCTGGAACCGACCTCACGGCAGTACGTCGAGGTCGGCGATATCGATCTCGTCTTCGTTCCTGGAATAGCCTTTGACCGTTACGGGCACCGGCTTGGGTACGGCAAGGGCTATTACGACCGGTTGATCACGAACAATCCGGGCACCCTGTTCATGGGCGTATGTCTGGATGAGTTCCGTATCGAGAAGCTTCCGGTCGACCCCTGGGATGCCCGTGTCGGATTCGTTGTAACCCAAGCCGGAATATATAAAGAAGGTGAGGTATGACAATGGAACTGGTTTTTGTGACCGTTGCACTGCTCGCCGGCATCGGCATCGGTTTCGGGGTGAACTTCTTCATCAGGGGGAAGACCATCGGCGATGCCAGGATCGACAAGGCGCGCATCATCGAAAAGGCACAGAAGGAGGCGGCGAATATAGAGGCGGAGGCCCAGCTCAAGGCGAAGGAGATCATCTTCGCAGCAAAGACCCAGAGCGATGCCGAGGCCAAGGAACGACTGAAGGAAGTATCTTCCATCGAGAAGCGCATCCATCAGCGCGAAGAGCTCATCGACAACAAACTCAGCCAGCTCGACAAGCGGGAACAGGAGATACGGAAGAGCGAACAGTCCCTGGCAGACAGGACAAGGCATGTGGATGCCATGAAGGCCGAGATTGAAACCCTGCGCACCCAGCAGATAGAGAAGCTCGAGGAGATCAGCGGCATGGATTCCCGTCAGGCCAAGCAGGAACTCATGGCATCGCTGGAGAGCGAGGCCCGGCACGAGGCGGCCAAGCTGCTCAAGCAGATCCAGGACGAAGCGGAGGCCGAGGCGGACAAGCGGGCCAAGCGCATCCTGTCCACCGCGATCCAGCGCTACTCCACCGATGTGGTGAGCGCCCGGACGGTATCGGTGGTGAACCTGCCGAGCGAGGAGATGAAGGGCCGCATCATCGGCCGCGAGGGGCGCAACATCCGCTCCATCGAGGCCGCCACAGGCGTCGACCTCATCATCGATGACACCCCGGACGCGGTCATCCTCTCCAGCTTCGACCCCATCAAGCGGGAGATCGCGAGGCTTTCCCTGGAAACCCTCGTGGTGGACGGCAGGATCCATCCCTCCCGCATCGAAGACGTGGTGGAAAAGGTCACCAAGGAGATCACCGACAACATATGGGACGCGGGCCAGCAGGCCACCTTCGAGCTCGGCCTGCACGGCATCAACCCGGAACTCATCAAGCTGATCGGGAAGCTCAAGTATCGCACGAGCTTCTCCCAGAACGTCTACCAGCACTCGCTGGAAGTCGCGCACCTCTGCGGCATCCTCGCCGTCGAGCTCGGCGTGAACCAGAAGACCGCCAAGCGCGTCGGCCTGCTCCACGATATCGGCAAGGCAGTGGATCACGAGGTGGAAGGGTCCCATGCCCTCATAGGGGCCGACATAGCCAAGCGGTACGGGGAATCGAACAAGGTGGTGGAATCCATCGCGTCGCACCACAACGAGGCCCAGGTGAACTCGGTCTACGGGTTCCTGGTACAGGCGGCAGACTCGCTATCCGCGGCCCGTCCCGGGGCGAGGCGCGAGATGCTGGAGAACTACATCAAGAGGCTCGTCGAGCTGGAGACCATCGCCACGTCCTTCGACGGCGTTTCAAAGGCGTACGCCGTGCAGGCCGGCAGGGAAGTGCGGGTCATGGTCGACGTGGACAAGGTCAGCGACGACGGGGCCGACTTCATTGCGCAGCAGATCACCAAGGCCATCGAGGACAAGCTCACCTACCCGGGCCAGATACGCGTGGTGGTGATCCGCGAGAGCAGGGCGGTACGGTTCGCGAAATAGGAGTATAAAAAGCACCCCCTCCCCATGACCGGGGAGGGGCGTCGCGGGGAAGTATTCCGGGGGCAGGAAGGAAAGGGGCAGGCAGTGCTTGAACAGCTAGCTGAACTGAAACGGGGCATCGTGGAAATCGTATCCGAGGAGGAGCTTGTCGCCAAGCTCAGGAAGGACAGGCCGCTGAGGATCAAGGTGGGGTTCGACCCCACGGCGCCGGACATTCACCTGGGCCACACCGTGGTGCTCCAGAAGATGCGCCAGTTCCAGGATGCGGGACACGATGTGATCTGCCTCATCGGCGACTTCACGGGCATGATAGGCGACCCCAGCGGCAGGAGCTCCACCAGGCCGCCGCTCACCCGGGCCGAGGTCCTGGCCAACGCTAAGACCTACCAGGAGCAGGTCAAGAAGATCCTCGACCCGAACAGGACCATCAT
>Ga0116157_10003164_pt1 | contig 15817 bp, 17 predicted proteins | sample AD_UKC048_MetaG_FD_89882 | JGI IMG/M metagenome (GOLD analysis project Ga0116157, IMG submission 89882) | Active sludge microbial communities of municipal wastewater-treating anaerobic digesters from USA - AD_UKC048_MetaG | ecosystem: Engineered > Bioreactor > Anaerobic > Digestate | place: USA...
AATAAGACCTGATGATGGAATAACTCAATGTGACCCAGAAACACAAATACTATCGGACTTGAATATTCAAGGAATTAGTAATGCGGATCAAATCGATCGTACGGTTTCGGGTTATGATGATCAACAGATACTTATTACTGAAGGTTTTTTAAATTATGGAAAAGTAGGTATCCATTTAACTAATGAAATTCTTAATATAACTACAGATGTTATTTCACAAAATTTAATTAATGTTGAAGCAATGGCTCCTATGAGAATGCACTATAGTTATGGTTTGTCGACTATAGATCAAGCTATTGTAACTAATAATACTTCCGGTAATTTATCAATATTTTTTGGCAACGAAGAAGTAACTTTAATTGCTACTGGACCAAATGTTGTAGGAATTACTAGTTTAACTGGAGCTGATTATATATTAAATGATGAAGATAAAAGTGTAACAGTTTCATTACCTCCTTTAAGTAAAGAAACAACAACTTCAGTATCAATAACAATCGAATTATCTGACAACAGTACGGTGACAAGACAAATAAATATTATGAGAACTGCAATTGAACTTTCATATGAGGGCGAAAGTAAAACAATAAGGGCAGGATATGTCATGCATAAGGCATATTTATATAATAATCAATCTCATGATGATAATGTGTTTAACGCTTATTTACAAGTTATTGTTTATAGAAATGATGTAGTAGTAGGCTATAGACAAGTTCAAATAGATGATGAAGAATTTGTAAACAATTTAGGAGAGAATGAAAGTGGTAGCATGGAATCAGTGGCACCAGATTCTTTAGTAATATATGATGGAGGAATCGAGGGTGCTAATAAAGTGAGCGTATTCTTAACAGATGGTCCAATTGATTACAACAGTGATGTTCTTCCTTCAATTGAATTTGGCTTGGGCGCTGGTGTTCAACTTGAGTGGGAGGAGTAATTAAATGAAAAAAATATTATTAATTATATTTGCTGTTTTCCTTTTATTGCCTATGATTAAAGTTAATGCGGGACCCGCAATATCAATTACAGAAACAAATTATGCGAATAACAGAATATCAATTGAGGGAACAGGGACTGGAGAAATTCAAATAGTATTGTTTGGTTTAGATAATTTGCCTTTATATATGACAACTGTAACGGCTGAAGATGGGGAATTTTCAATAACTTTGCCTCCAATATCTGGATTAGATGAAGGCACATATAATATTAAGATATCTGATTATGAAGGGGTGGATACTTCAGCTGGAACAGTTGAAATTACTGCAGAAGCTAATCCCAAAACATCAGACAATGTAATTACGTATATTGTTTTAGGCTTTATATCCCTTGTTGGAATAATAGTATTGTCTATTTTTATTTATAAATCTTCAGCAAGTAAACAAAAAAACAATCACAAAAAAAGTTGATGCATGACATCAACTTTTTTTTGTGAAATATATTTATATTATTATTTACTATATTTAAAATTAATTCTTATGATATAATCTTAGTGAAAGTAGTTGAAGCATTGTGAAAAAAATTGGTATATGTGTTTTATTAATTTGTTTAATTGGAAGTTTGGCTATCTTATTATTTGAATATGTCCGTTATTAAGATGTGAATAACGAGCTTATTACTCTAAAAAAAGAAGTAAATGAAACTTATGATAAATTAAGTATTATTTCAGATGACATAGCAAAATTAAAACTAGAAGAAGAAAAAATTAGCAATGAAAAGAAAAGTGAAATTGAACAGTATCAAAAATGGGTAAGACAAAATCAAATTTTAAAAGATCTAATAAAATAACATTTAACCTTTCATTGCTTATACTGATTCTTCTGTTTACTAATATTATAATAACAATAAACTTAATCGAATTAAGAAAACAAAAAGATTTCGAAATATATAGTATCAAAAATATACTATCTGAAATAAAAAAGGAATATACCAATAAGTTAGGAAATGTAGAACACCTTTCAGATAATATAAACAATATAGAAAATATAGAAAACTCAATTACAAACATTAAAAAAGATTTTTTTGAGAATGCTTTAAAGTATGAAACAATGGTATCCCAGGGCAAAGGTAACAAAAAAAAGCTTATATAAAAATAGATGATGGTCCTTATAGCTATACACCTGCTTTTTTAGATGTGCTTGACAAGTATGATGTTTTAGCGACCTTTTTTCTACTTGGAAAAACTAAAGATGAATACGATTCAATATATAAAAAAATAGCTAATAGTTGTCATACTATAGCTAATCATACTTATTCACATGCCATAAGAAACGGTCTTTATACTAGTGTTGATTCTTTTGTCAACGATGTGTTAAAACAAGAAAAATTTTTATATGAAAAAACCGGAGTGAAAACAAACATTTTAAGATTTCCAGGTGGTAGTAGTTCGGCTAAAGCTGGTTTTAGATACAAAATATTAGAGCGCTTAAGAACACAGAATTATGGGTATATAGATTGGAATGTATCATCAGGTGATGCTGGCGGAAAACCCACGAGAGAATCTGTATATAACAATGTAACTAACGGAGCTAAAAATAAAAATATAATTGTTATATTAATGCACGATTTTAGTAAGGCTACACTATCTGCATTACCTTCAATTATTGAGGGCCTTAGAAAAAATGATTATATATTTTTACCCTTGTTCTATAATAGTTCTATGATTATAAAATAATATTTATTTTTTTTCAATTTTAATTAATTTTGCATGCATTACAACTTTTTTTGTACTGTTATAACAAGTTGACAACGTAACAATTTTGTCATCTTTATTAATTTTGGTTTTGAAATTATATTCACTACGATTCATCAACATATTTGCAAAAATTTCAAATTCAATATTATCATTGAAGAATACCTTTAAATAATCGCTTGTAGTATTAATAACATAAACACTAAATACTTGCCATAGTGTATTTTGATGTTCAGTAGAAATTTTTATAATATGGTTATCTTGATTTTCATACCAATTACTTTTTACGATATTTTTGAGTGATCCAAACATTGTATTATTTAATCGCCCATGTGCATAAATTATTGTATTTTTATCTAATTCTTCTAAATTATTACGATAATCGACAAATACCCAACCTGCTTTGTTATATTTTTTGCCAAAAGAATGAGTTAAATAATATTCATTGTTTTTATATTGAACGAAAGGATAATTGATATTTGTTCCATTTACCTTTAGCCATCCAACAGTGTCAGAATTTAATGATTTTAAACTATTAAAATCAACATCAATTAAATTCATTTTTATATAATTCCAATAAGGATCAGAAGTTAATATTGGTTCAATTGGTTCAATTATTTTAGTATCTTCATTGTCAATTGTTTCATCTACTATTATTTCATCATATATTTGTTTGATTTCATCATTAATGTTTTTGTTTTCTGCTTTCCATTTAATAAAATTATATATAGAGGTAATAAAAATTATAATGAGAATTAACAATGTTAATAAAAAAAATATGTTTTTCCACTTTAATTTATATCTCTTATTTCTCATATTTTCACCTATATATACATATATTATCATAAAAATTTAATAAATTCACTATAACTAAATATAATAATCACTTCTTAATAAAAAAAGTTACACTTTTAAAATATGTAGTATAATTATGTTAGAGATACAGTTTTTTAATTGTATTTTGAAAGGAGATAGAAAATGAAAAAAATATTGATTTCTTTGTTTTTAATGTTATTTTTTACTAGTGGTTGTTCAAGTTCAAATGTTTCAGATAACTCAATTAAACAATCTGATATTAAAGGCTATTGGTTACAAGTTGAAAAAGATTGGTCTGGTGATGTCACTGATTTAACAAATAATAAAAACTCATATTTGGAAATTACAGATAATAGATTGTTTTTCTATTCATATTATTGGGATACAGAAACTTATGGTGTATCTGATAAGTATTATAAATTAGAAAAAGATAAAATATATTATGATTATTATGAGTTAAAAGGAAACGATTGGAAAGAAAATATGGATGAAGCATTTGGAGGAATTTTAAATGTATCAATTAAAGATGGCAAATTAATTTTAACCGAATACAATAATGATAAAAACAAAGATGATGGTTATGAAACAAACACATATAAAAAAATTGATGTCAAAGACTGGCCGATTGAAGAATAAAAGGGAATTTTAAATGTTTAAACTAAAACAATTATCAATAAGAGTTTTGATGCGACACTAACTGAAAAATATTAAAGATATCATTAGTAAAATAAAATTCAATGATAATAAAAATTTAAATACCCATTTAGATACCAAAACAGCAAATTTTATTGATTTTATTTAATCTTTTTTAACTTTTTTTAACGAAAAAAGTCTTGATTTATAAGACTTTAACCATATTTATACTTGAATGTGGCCGATTTTCTTTGGCCCCCTGAAGGAGCCGAAAGGCTCCGTTTTTTTGTGCATATGTACTTTGTTAGCTACTTTATGTTAAAGGGGAATATGTTATAATAATTACTGAAAGAAGTAAGGGTAATGACAATCAATATATATAACCATCAAGAAGACTATCAAAGAATCATAGATTTCTTAACAGACCAATATAAAGTAAATAAAAACATGGTTTGTTGGCTTCCCGCCAGGTTTGATGATTTAGTGTTTAGAATTGATACTTTATATCATGATGAAAGAGGAGGCAAAAAATCAGCTGATTATATCTATATTTTTGCGGATAATGATGAAATCATCGGTATTATTTTACCTGATGGTGACTCTTTTAATAGTTGTTTAAAAACTGGTTATGAAAGCATTTTTAGCCAAATGTTAAATTTAGCTGAAAAAGAATTAAGGCCTTTATTTACCGAAGATAAGGATGGTAAAATTACCTTTTTAGTCGTGTCCCACGATAGTTTAGAATATCAAGCAAAAGAATTACAAAGTAGGGGTTATACTCGTGATGAAGCCGGTGATTACGATAATGTTCAACATCCCAAAGAAACAAATTATGAAATAGAATTACCAGTTGGATATAAACTGGTATATGGTGAGAATATTCCAGAAATAGTTAAAATTAGGACTTGTCATTATGGATTTCATCCGGAAGATGATAATGGCAATCTATATGAAGCATATGTGGAAGGTGGGCCTTCCTATCAAGCAAGAAAAAAGTCTCAATTTTATCAAGATAGTTTTGAAACGCTTATTATGACTGATGAAGGTGATTATTGTTGTTATTGTTTTTGTTATGTTGATAAAAAAACTAATACCGCCTTTATTGAACCGTTATCAACAAGAGAAAAATATCGGATGAAAGGGCTAGCTAAACAAATGCTCCACAGGGTGATAATTAAATTAAAAGCTAAGGGCATAAAAAATGCATATATTAATTCTTTTGACTGGCGAGTAAAAGTATATAATAGTGCAGGATTTATTACTGAAGATACAATCGGTTTTTGGCATAAAAAACTATAATTATTAAGTAATGTTTTTCTTACCCAAATTAATGTTATAATTACCATAGGAGTTAATAATATGGAATTAATTAAACTATCAATAGATTTAGGCGTAAAAGTGCTTGATATATTAAAAACTAAAGGATATCAGCCAAGAACAAATAGCAATGGCATCTATTCTTTAGAATTTTCCCAACAAGAATTAAGTGAAATAACTACATTAGAACTATTTAATATAAAACCCAATAGTCTTGAAGGAATAGATAATTTTCATAACTTACAAAGCCTAAAAATCGACTCGGATTATTCGGCTTATGACAATGCAAATACGGGAATTTCAGATAAGGATATCAAGTATGTTGCTAATGTTACATCATTAAAGTCACTTACAATAAAAAATCAAGCGGCGATAACATGGGTTTATTTAGATAAGTTAACTAATCTGGAAGAAATCCATATCGAGCGAAATAACCGGTTAGATACAATTAGTGGACTTGATAAACTATATCACGTCAGAGAACTGTCAATATATGGTAATAAAGAATTATATATGATCGACCATATTAAAGAATTAATCTTAAATAATGAACTTAATTCTTTAGAATTAGATTTATTAAATTTTCCTGAAGTAAGCGATCAAGCTTTAAGAGGGAAATTATTTAACATTATTAACTATCGTTTTAATGAAACTTTATCACATAAAGGTACTGTTTCCTATAATTATGGTACGGCAAGTATCTTTCACCAGAGATGTTTAGAGATATGTGACGCCATAATTGGGAAAGTAAAAAGTCCCATGGAAGCGATTATCTTAATTGAAAGATATCTCGCCCAAAATATTAACTATGACTATAAAGCATTGGATAGAGAAGATAGATTTCATACCGAAGCTGGTAATAAGATAGGATTTAATAATGGTACCCAAAGTGCCTATAACGGAATCATGTATGGGTCTTGTGTTTGTGAAGGATATACTAGAGCTATGCAATATTTATTAAAAATAATTGGCTTGCCATCAAAAAATGTTTATTGTATTGGCGGTAAAGATAAGATCAGCATCAAAACTGATTATCATAATCAAGTTGTTCTTCCAGATGATGGTTATCATAGTATTATTAGAGTCGATTGTAATGATGGTATTTATTACTGTGATCCGTGTTGGGATTCTTGTCGCTGGCATCGAGGTAATGAAACCTTACCTTATTGTTTAAAAAATAAAGGAGAAATTACAACGGACCATACGTTATCCTTTGAAGAGGATAACATCGTTGATAATCCCGTTTTTCATATACCAAGAGCAGTAATTCAAGAAGTCTTGTTAAAGTATAATTCTTCACCAGAAAAAGCAGATAATGGTTTTCATAAATAATATTTATTGGCCTAAATAATATTATGCTAAAATTTTTATATAAGGAGCGATAGTAATGTTTAAAGTAAATAAACTACTAGCTGTTGAAAATGAGCAAGTTAAGATTTCTTATGTTACGCAAGAACATTGTGCTTATGGCAAAACCAAGGAGTCATTTAAAACTTTATCTTTTGAGATTGAAGGCAATATTGAGCAAGATAGTTTTTCATTTAGTTTTGACTTAAATTGTCGTCCAGAAGAATTATTAAAACTAAAGATGTATGAAAAAGTAGATATGAGTAAATATATATTTGGTGGTGAAACTTTCTTTAACTACAATGCTTGTAATAATATTGATCCAGAGATGGATATAAAAATTACTAGATATTTAAAAAACAAGTTTATTATCTTAATAAATTTTAATTCTGATAATGATTATTGTGGAATTATCGAGTTTGACTTTAATTTAGATGACTATTTAAGAGATGAATAATTTACTATAAACTAATATAATAATTTTTATAAAAAGTTGGGGAGTAATGTAATATGAATCAAAAGAATATTATTTTTGTTGGTGGTGCCGCTTCTGTTGGCAAAAGTAGTTTGATTAATAATTTGAAAAAACAGGGTACTATTGTTGCTATGGAAAAGTCCGAAGCATATAAAGAATTAGGAAAAATAAAAGGCCTTCATGATTTTAGCGAGATATTTTCAAAGATTTCTGAAGAAGAATATATAGATTATCTAATGACGGTGTTAAATAATACCGATACCTTAATAATCGGATTGCATTATGCTTTTCAACCGCAAAAAGATACCCTTTTATTTATGGGAATTAACCAAGAAGTTGCAAGTGAACAATATGAATGCTCAATTACTGATAGCTTAATTGAAAAGCTTAAAGCAAAAGGAATATACTTAGTAACCTCAATCCTAACTGCTAAACCTGAAACTTTACAAAACAGAGCAATAAATCGAAATAAAATAACAGGCCAACCAATCAGAAATTTTGTGTTAGCGGAAACTGTTAGAGAGCTAGAAGCTGAACAACAATATTTCGCGTTAACTGCTTCACGTAGTCAAGCAAATTTCACTCTTGAAGTTGATGGTAAAGATATGAATGAAGTTTGTGCCGAATTTTTATTAAAAGTTAATACCTTAATTAATAATAAATATGAAGTAATACTAGATAAAGAAGTTCCCTCAGATTTAATTTCATTAAATTTAAAGAAGTGAGAGTGATATCTTGAGAACAGTAGCTTTAGATTTTCCAAAGTCAATTTTAATTGAAAGTTGTAGTTTATGCCAGGGGAATTGTATCTTTTGTCCTTATCAAAATATTAGAAAAGGTCAGAAAGCTGATTATCTTGATGAAGCGATAATTATAAGATTACTTAAAGAAATAAAAAACTATGACGTAAAACGGATTAGCCTATTTAATAATAACGAGCCACTTCTGGATTCGAGAATTTATGAATTGGTCAAACAGACAAGGATAATTTTACCAAATGTTGAAATAACTTTAAGTACCAATGGGTTTTTACTTAATGAAGATGTTATTAATAAACTTTATGAAAATGGTTTAACGGCATTCTATATTAGTATCCCAACCCTTAATGAAGAAGATTATAAACAAATTATGGGCTATAAATTAAATAAAGTATTAGCGCCAATCAGAAAGTTTTATAATACTGCTCAGGCAGCTATGCTTCGTATCGCTGTCCCTAAAGCCCGGTCATATGATGAGAAAGCTTTTAAAAACGAATTTAGAAGTAATGGTATAAAAGTAGCCCTGTGGAATATTGAGAATGTTGCAAGTTGGCATTTAGATAAAGCCAAAATTAATAATTATTTTGAGTTGGGCATTCCTACTGATTATTGTGATCGACCGATGGATCAAGCCGTAATTTTAGCTAACGGAAATATGGTAATATGTTGTCGTGATTGGCACGAAGAGGAAGTATTAGGAAACGTTAAAGTTAACACCATATATGAAATATGGCATAACGAAAAATGCAAAAGAATTCAAAGGTTAATAGGCGGTTATAATTATAAAGAGATTCCAATCTGTAAAGGATGTACGATGAATTTGGAAAAAGCAGAACCGATGAAGAAAATTATTTGGGGGACTTGTTGGTTTAACGAAAGTGTTGAAACTATAATCGAATTTTTCGAAAAAACCAAAAATAGTTTAAGCAAAATGAATTTAAAATATTCTTTTGTGATTTTTGATGCTATGTACCATCGCGATATTGCTGAAAGCAATATTATTAAGGAAAAATTTAATTGTAATATTATCCAAAATACACAGCCTTTTTTTCCAAACAAAAACTATGGTGTTTATGCGATAGTTAACTTAGCAAAAATAAATAATGCCGATTATGTAACGGTAGTTGATCCAGATTGGCAAATCACTGATTATCAAGATTTTGTAAAAAGTTTTTTGTTTCCTTTAATTTATGATAATAAGGAAATAGTAATTCCTAATATTGAATCATCAGCGGGACGAAGCAATTATATGTTGGGGGTCCCAATGATTACCCTTTTTTACCCAGAAGCGCAACCAATAATAAAAACGCCCTTTCCGGGCACTTTTGCTGCAATCACGGATAAGATGCAAAAAATAATAACGGCTGATAATTACCATTTTGATTGGGGTGGTGAGTGGGATATTGTTGCTGAAGCAGTTAAACTTAATTTACAAATTTCTTCGCCCCAATTAGGACTAATTGGGACAAGACATCGTTCTAGCTATTCAAAAACAAGTGATGCCTTTCAAATTTGGCGAGCATTATTCCAAGGAGTTGATCAGGTAAAAATTACCACATTGATAAATTCAAATAATGAAATAGATCTTCCTGATAATTATCAATATTTAAAAGAAATATTATCAGGAAGCGCTTCTCAACAAATACAAAAATTCATTAAATATTGTGAAAATAATGAGGTTTCAGCAACAGTGGCTCAGTTATATAATATGATATTGTTGCCTTTAGCTTTAATTCTTGATGGAACCGATTATAGTAATATTAAAGCGTTATCTAAATTTGATAATCTTAATCCCTATATAAAAAAAGAAATTAGCCATATTGTGGCTGTTGTTATATACTCAGTTAATGAGGCTTTAAAAAATAGTGAACTAACAATCCCAGAAATTAAAAAGCGTTTAATAGATCTAAGTGGTGGATTTATGGGGGATTGGAATAGTTCGGCAACAGCAAAGGCGAAGGCTGAAATTATTGAGCAAATTGAAGGAGTGGTGATTAGATGGAACTGACAGTAGCAATCGTATGTTCAAAGGATATCCTTTTAGCAAGATGCTTAAAAAGTATCCCTAAAAAGTATCCGGTATTAGTTGTTCTCAATTATCCGAGTAATGAAGTAATAAATATTATAAAACAAGATAAACGGGCAGAGACGATTAGACACGATGAGGCCAATCTTGGTTTATTAAGGCAGTTAGCTGCCGAAAAAGTAAAAACCAAAGGAATAATGTATCTTGATTCTGATTGTGTAATTGAGGAAGGGACTATTGATAAGGTGGCTTCTGAACTTGATAAATTTCCAGCAGTAAGTATTCCTATGAAATATAAATATCACAATTTTTCAACAAAAATAGTAGCTCGCTGTCGTGAATTTACAACACCGGCTGAAGCCTTATTTATGCCGATGGCCTTTAGCATTGATGTTCAGAAAAAAATTGGTGGTTATTTATATGATAAAAGATTGTTGTGGGGCGAAGACAGTGACCAGCGCCAAAGAATAATTGAAAACAATATTTCTTTTACAATATCAAAGGGTTGCGTTTGGCATGAAGCTTTAAATTTTCGAAGTGATTCTAGATCAGCAATAAGACTTGGGCGAGGAAGGTATATTCAAGAACAACACGGCTATTATCAAAAAAGGAAATTATTAAAAGATTTATTGCCTTTTAATAAAATTCCCGTTACAATAAAATGTATAAAAAAAATTGGCTTTCTGGCAACGCTTTATCACGATTTGGTATGGAGACCATCATATAAATATGGTTATTGGAAAGAAGTGGTTAAAAATGGTCGTAAAAATCGAGCGTAATGTAAATGGTAAACGGGAATCAAAGGAGCTTTCAACCCCGTTAATTAATGTGGTTTTAGAATTAATTAAAGCAACTTATGAAGACCAGGATACTGTTGAGATTATTAATCCTACTGATTGTCAAGATTTGATTAAAGTTAGTGCGTTTTTTGAATACATCCTTAAATATCCTAAAGATGTTAAAATTCCAAAAGTAGTCGTTAAGGCTAGGGAAGAAGTTGCTGAAGATATTCAACAAAATAAACTACTTAATGCTGATATCGTCTGTTTTTCGGGAGGTATCGATTCAACTGCAGCACTACTTCATCAAATCGAACAAAAGCGCAGAACTGTAGCTTTGTGGTGTGACTATGGCCAACCATATAATGAGCCAGAAAGAAAAGCCGTTAGAAAAATATGTGAAAAATTAGCAATTGAATTATATGAAGCAAATATTGATTTAAGTAAACTTATTGCTTTAGGAACAGAAAGATTTAAGCATGTGTTTCCGGCAAGAAATTTACTTATTGCCGCAATAGCAGTAGCTTTAAATCCTCAAGAAGTAATTCTTGCGGGATTAAGTGATGAATTAATTGTTCCCGACAAATCGCCGAGAATGTATGAGGAAGGTTCAATATATTTAAAACATAAAGTATATTCGCCTTTTATTAAGATGACAAAAGCTGAAGTGTTAAGTGTATGGCAAAAACGTTGGAATAATATTCTTCATGCTGATGAGACGGTAAGTTGTTATGGCGGTGAAGGTGATTGTCAAGATTGCTCTTCTTGTGCCAAAAGAGAAGTAGCTAAAGTGGCCTCAAGATACTCAAATGAGTATCCTAAAGTATTTACAAATCAAGCAGAATTAATTACTAATCATTGGTTTTCGCGAATCGATCAATTTGATAATCCGCGTCGTGATGAAATTCTTATTTCTTTAAATCGGTTTTATGATAAAATAACCCCGGATTTACAAGAAAAAGTCAAATTTTATTTAGCTAAGTATAAAGTTGAAGTTGAATCCTGGGAAAAGCATCTTATTAATCTAGATAAAGTTGTTGATGGGTATCAAAATGAATAAGAAATTAGAAGGGATTGAATTATCATGGATAGGGAAAAATAATTATAATCATGAAGCCAATTACGTTTTAAGCGAAAAATCAAAATGGAGTTACAGCAAAGGCAACAATCAAAATATGTTAATTCATGGTGATAATTTAGGTGCCCTCGAACTATTGAGAAAGACTTATCGGGGTAAGATAAAATGCATATATCTTGATCCCCCTTATAATAGTTTACTTGACTTTCGTCATTACTCTGATAAATATACCCATTCAGATTGGTTAAGCCTAATGCATCAACGGCTATTATTGTTAAAAGAATTATTAGCACCTGACGGCTTTATCTTTGTTCAATTGGATAATCGAGAGTTACATTATCTTAAGATAATAATGGACGAAATATTTGGACGAGATAACTACCGAAATTCAATTATTGTTAATAAGACTTATGACGCATATACGATTAGTGATAACCAAGAAGCCTTTAAAACTGGTTATGATACAATATTGTTATATTCAAGAAAGGTATCTTCTAAAGTACCATTTATATTTAAAGAAACCGAAATTGAAAATAATGGTGGGATATGGAAAGACTTATGGTGTAATAATTCAAGTAATAATTATTTATTAGCCAATATTGATCCTAATAATGGTGGTTGGCGTTGGGAAGAAGCAAAAGCCTCTCGTTCTTTAGAAAACTACGAATTATTAATTAAGTATCAAAAGGATAAAAAATTAAATGAAGAATCATTTACAAAAGTATTTTTTAAATATATAAAAGAAAATAAACTTAGCTTAACTGAATTTAACTTAATCCGTGTTATTAATAGTCGTATCGAATACTATATTCCTCCTACAGAAAAATATAATTTAAGTGATGATTGGACAGATATTACCGTTCAAGGTTTAGAAACAAATTTTGAACATGAAGTAAATGAGGAACTGTTAAGGCGGATTATTAACAATTTTACAAATCCTGAAGATATTGTTTTAGATGCTTTTCTTGGCTCAGGAACAACAATAACTGTAGCTCAAAAACTATATCGGTCATGGATTGGAATTGAACAAGGTGAACATATTTATTCTCATTGTGTAAATCGCTTGAAAAAAGTTATTGATCAACAATTTTTATTAGAAAATAATAAAAATCAAGAAAAATTAGGATATAAATTTTACGAATTAGTAAAAAAAGAGGAGAAATAAAATGAAAAAAATAACTGAAAAAAAAGTCGTTAGTAAATTACAATTAATACTAACTATAATCTTTGTTGTTACTATATTAATATGTAACATCATAACCGCTAAACAAATTCAGTTACCATTTGGGTTTGTAATTACTGGGGCTGCTTTGCTATTTCCCATTACTTATATACTATCTGATGTCTTTTCGGAAATATATGGTTATAAGTGGAGTAGAATAGTAAGTTATATTGCTTTTGCAATGAATTTATTTATGGTAATAATATTTACGTTAGTAATTATGGCTCCGGCGCCAGGTTATTACGCAAAGCAAGAGGCTTTGCAAACAATATTAGGGAGTGCCCCAAGAGTCTTGTTTGCTTCCTTAACCGCATATTTGGTTGGAGATTTCGTTAATGACCGAGTTTTTAAAAAAATGAAATTAAAAAACCCTGATTCTTTTAAAGGTTTTCAATTTAGAGCTATATTATCAAGCTTATGTGGTTTAATTGTTGATAGTAGTATATTCCTACCACTAGCTTTTTTAGGAATTATTCCTAATAAGATATTACTAACAATGATGATAACACAAGTATTAGTAAAAATATCTTGTGAAATTATTTTATTACCAGTTACAACGATAATTGTCAAAAAAGCTGATCAATACGAAAAAGCTATATAATGAAATTATAATATAAAAAGAGCATTAGCTCTTTTTATTTATGGTTTAAGTTGATAATTATCACCATCAAAAGCTGTAACAGTATCATGTGTTTTATAACCTAATTTATCAGGTAAACTTTTACATAATTGATAATATAGTTTTTCGTTATCAGCGCCGCTAAATTCATTAACTAAATAAAGACCATTTTATTCCTTATAATTAAATACCAACAATTATTTATTTTAACATCAGCCCTATAATAATATTTATAAACCTTAAAAAAAATGTTATAATTTATTTATAAAATATAATAATTAAAGGAGAATATAATGAAAAAGAAAACAATTATTATTTTAAGCATAGTATTGATCTTAATCCTAGTTGGAGTTTGGTTTTTTGGTTCCTTATTTGGAATATTTAAACCCAAAGACTTAGGGATAAGATATACTAAAGCTGACTACCAAAGCATATTACAAAAATCAGGTTTAGAAGTTGTCTTTGAAGCAAAAACCGGGAGTGATTTAAAAGCCTATATCGATGATACAAAAGGAGATAAATTATATATTGATGATTATAACTTTACCTTTAGTGAATATGAGCAGAAAAAATTTACTATTACCCCCGAAGAAGCAACGGCCTTCCTAAATGAGTTTGCCCCATCTTTCTTTTGGTTTAAAAATATGCAAGTAAATGTTTTAGCTGATGGCACTATGGAAGAATCAAGTACGGTTGATATTGGTAAATTAAAAGTAGAACTATATGCTGATGTTGCCGATAAAGTACCAGTACCGATTCCTAATAAAGTAAATATTTATAGTAAAGGGTTATTTACGGTAACCGATAATAAACTAACCCTACAACCAGAACAAATATTAGTAGGTAAGGTACCAGTACCTAAGAAGTATATAGAAGGTAATAACTTATCAGTATTTTCTAAATATTTAGAAAGAATTTATAATATTGTCCCTGGTTTTAAAGTTAATTCATTTAAGGCAGACGGTAAAGGTAACTTCTACTTCGATGGGATAATCCCTCAAAAAGTAATAGTAACTAAAAAGTAGTTGTTTAAGCAACTACTTTTTTAATTTATAAACAGTTTCTGTTTTTGATAAGATGAATAAATAAAATACTGTAAGACAAAATAAGATAAAATGTGATACTCTAATTATCACATTTTTTATTAACAATTAATTAGATATTGTTGCATGTATTAAAGAAAGCTAATTGATGATATAATTAATTAAAGGAGAATGATTAAATTGAAAGACAAAGAAATGTGGACTTCACTTTATAATAAAGCAAAGGCAGTTATTAATCCGCGATCTGTATCACCATTTATTGAAGCTGGTAGCGTTGGCGCTGCGATTTTAACAGATAAAGGGAATATTTATGTTGGTGTATGTATTGATACAGCCTGTACTTTGGGAATGTGTGCTGAAAGAAACGCTATTGCTAATATGATAACTAACGGAGAAAAAAAGATTTTAAAATTAGTTTGTGTTGTTGGAGATGGTTCCGTTGGTTCACCATGTGGGGCTTGTAGGGAATATTTAATGCAGCTGGATAAAGACAGTAAAAACATGGAAATTTTAATTAATTATGAAAAATTAGAAATTATAAAACTAGAAGAAATTATTCCTGATTGGTGGGGTTATGATAGGTTCTAATATTTATGAATTAGAGATTAATAATAGAGCTTTTAATGCAATAAAAGAAAAAAGAAAAAAGGTAGAAATAAGGGTAACAAAAATCAATGATTCCTTTGATTATGAAATCATAAAAGAAAAAGGTATTATTAATTTTACAAGTTATGATGGCGAAAAAATAAAGTGTATGGTTAATAAAGTAAATTGGTATAAAACAATTGAAGAATTATTAATTATTGAAGGAACGAAATATACATTATCATCTACTGATGATTTTAATAAGGGTGTAGAATCAATAAACAGTTTTCCTGGTTATACCGAAGGAATAAAGAAAAACGGTGTGTATGCAATTCACATAGAAGTAATTTAAATTCCTTTTATTTAGAGCAATTAAGATAAGCAAATAACGTTTTAACCTAATAAAATCAATGATTTATAACAATCTAAAATT
>Ga0116157_10003169_pt1 | contig 15803 bp, 14 predicted proteins | sample AD_UKC048_MetaG_FD_89882 | JGI IMG/M metagenome (GOLD analysis project Ga0116157, IMG submission 89882) | Active sludge microbial communities of municipal wastewater-treating anaerobic digesters from USA - AD_UKC048_MetaG | ecosystem: Engineered > Bioreactor > Anaerobic > Digestate | place: USA...
CAACTGAAGCTGGTCAGAAGGCGATTGAACTGCTGCAGAACCAGGTGCCGCAACTCTTGACAGGCAATGGACTGTACGTGGCAATTGCGATAGCAGTTTTGATCATGATTGGAGTGATGATTTAATGCGTAAAGTGCATTTCATTGGGATCGGCGGAACGGGCATATCAGCAATCGCGCTTTTGCTGCTTGAAAAAGGTTGGCAGGTAAGCGGTACGGATAGGTCTGCTTCACGCTACTTCGATGCGGTTACTGCCAAAGGCGCATACACGCTCCTGGGGCACAGCCCCGAACTGGCGCTGGAAGCGGACCTGATTGTACGCTCCTCAGCTGTTCGTGATGATGATCCCGAAGTTATTGCCGCCTGCGAGCAGGGTATCCCGGTCCTCAAACGCAATGAATTTCTTCCGGAATTGACTGCTGGTTACCAGACACTTGCGGTTGCTGGCTCCCACGGTAAAACCACCTGCACTGCTATGTTGGTCACCATGCTGCGTGGACTAGGCGTGGACCCGACTTTCATCCTCGGGGCTCAAATTCGCCCGCTGGCGACCAATGCCCATTCAGGCTCAAGCGACCTCTTTGTCATTGAAGCTGACGAATATGATTACATGTTCCTCGGTTTAAACCCAAAATTCAGTTTGCTCACAAATGTAGAGTACGATCACCCCGACTTCTTCCCAACTCCGGAAGCCTATAGCCAGGCTTTTGCGGCTTTTATCCGCAGAACCCAGCCGGGTGGCGCGGTGATCACCTGTGCTGAAGACGAAGGTGTGCGCAACCTGCTGGCAAGTGAAGGTTTTGACGATGTAAAAATCCTCACCTACGGATACAGCCCGGAATGCACATATCAAATTCAAGATGTTCGCTGGAATGGCGATGGATACGATTTCAACCTCATCCATACCCCTGCTCAACAGGATCTGGGTGAGTTCACATTGAGTGTTCCTGGTCGCCATAATCTTCTCAACGCGGCCGGAGCACTGGCTGTCCTGCACCAGATGGGATTGCAGACCTCCGCAGCAAGCGAGAGCCTGGCGGAGTTTGTTGGCACTGAACGGCGCTTTGAACAGGTTTGTCACAGCGGTGATACCGTGGTGATCAATGATTATGGGCACCACCCTACCCAATTGAATCTGACACTCGAAGCCGCCCGTGAGTTATATCCTGACCATCGACTTTGGGCAGTTTGGGAACCTCACACATTCTCGCGGACCGACCGGATGCAGAGTGAATTCACTACAGCACTGCAGCGAGCTGACCGGGTTGTGATCCTCCCGACCTATGCTGCCAGGGAATCCGTTGAAACCGACACTCCACGCCGGATAGCAGAGGATATTCCGGGCTCAAAAGCAGCTTACTTCCCAACTTTTGCTGAAGCCGTTGAGTATGTCGCGGAGCAAGCCACCGGGTTGAATATTGTGATTGTTTTTTCTGCTGGTAAAGGTCCTGAGTTTGCGAACATGCTTTGCTTTAGGTTGGACATGGGGAGGCAGAATGACTGAGCTGCCGCTGCGAAAACTCCAAGCCTTGTTTGGCGACAAACTGCAGGAAAACGTCCGTATGGCGAATTACACCACCACACGCGTTGGTGGACCTGCAAGCGGACTTATTTCAGTCTATACCGCTGATGAGATGCGCCGCACAGTTAAGATTTTGTGGGAATTGGATGCGCCATTCCGCATCCTGGGCAGTGGCTCCAACCTGCTGGTAAGTGATTCTGGGTATAAGGGTGTCATGGTTCATAACCGCTGCCACAACGTACGCATCGACACCAAAGGCGAACAGCCCATTATCTTTGCTGAAGGCGGAGCGAACCTCGGCGCGGTTTCGCGCCAGGCCAGCCTGCGGGGTGTTTCTGGCTTCGAATGGGCGAACAGCATTCCGGGCACAGTTGGCGGAGCCGTTTATGGCAACGCCGGCGCGCATGGCTCGGATATCTCTAGCTGCATGATCGTTGCGCAAGTCATTACCAAAGACCAAGGCGAACAAAGCCTCGACAGTGAGGACATGGGCTTCCGATACCGCTCAAGTAAATTCAAGCGCAGCGGAGAAGCTGTGGTCATCCTGAGCACCAGTTTCTCCGGCACAAAAGTGGAACCTGAAGTTACCCAACGATTGTTGGAAGAATTGACCGAAAAAAGGCGCAAAACCCAACCTGTTGGTCCATCATTTGGTTCGACTTTCAAGAATCCTAAAGGCGACTATGCTGGTCGGCTATTGGAAGCGGCAGGAATGAAAGGTGCGACATCAGGTCACGCTTCCATCAGCACAGTGCACGCTAATTTCATTCTCAATGATGGCGAAGCAACCGCGCAGGATTACTACAGGTTGATCCGCCTGGCACAAAAAACTGTGAAAGAGCAATTCGATGTCAGTCTAAAACTTGAAATCGAATTGTTAGGTGAATTTGAAGATGACTGATAAGCTGAATCTGGTTTTGATCTTTGGCGGACGCTCCGGCGAACACGCAGTCTCACTGCGCTCTGCTCAATCTGTTCTAAATGCGCTGGATGAAAACAAATACCAGGTTTTCCAGGTTGGAATCACTACCGAAGGGCTCTGGCTCTACGGCTCGAATGCCCACCAAGCTTTCCTCGATGGCAAGTACGAATCACTTCGCGAAACGCTTATCCTCAGCGATAGCGGCAAGCCGTACCTCTACATCCGCGAGGGAAACAACCTCGAAAAAATCACATCAATAGATGTGATTTTCCCGGTCCTGCACGGCACTTTTGGTGAGGATGGAACCATCCAGGGTTTGTTCGAGATCCAAAATTGCGCCTATGTTGGCGCAGGTGTTCTGGGCTCCTCCGTTGCGATGGATAAAGCTGTTTGCAAGCACGTGATGCAATCGATTGGTGTTCCGGTCCTTGAATACGCAGTTTTCTCCCGCCGTGATATCCAGGAGAATTTACAGGAAACCATCGAGCAGGCAGAACAGGTTGCACCCTACCCACTATTTGTCAAACCAGCCAATCTTGGATCTTCGGTGGGTATCAGCAAAGCGCGCAATCGCGAACAACTCGCAACAGCATTGCAGATTGCAGCCCGCTACGATCGCCGTATCCTGGTGGAACGCGGCATCTCACCCCGAGAAATCGAGATCAGCGTCTTGGGTAACACCGAAGTGCAATGCACCGTACCCGGGGAAATTGTTCCTGGTGACGAGTTTTACACCTACAAAGACAAGTACCAGTCCGGCGACCCTGAGGTTGCTATTCCAGCTCCCCTGCCAGCTGAGCAGTCAACACTACTGCAGCAATACGCTGTGGATGCATTCAAAGCGATCGACGGCGCGGGATTGGCAAGGGTGGACTTTTTGATCGACAAAGCCACAGGCGAAGCCTACTTTAATGAGATCAACACCATGCCTGGTTTTACGCAGATCAGCATGTACCCGAAACTCTGGCTCTACTCAGGCTTAAGCTACACCGAGTTGGTCAACCGGCTTGTGGAGCTGGCGCTTGAGCGCAAAGCCGAACAGGATGAAACCGTCAGGAAGTACGAGGAGTAAGATGGCGAGCGGATCCAACAGAACAACCAGGGCAGATGAGGTGCGAGCCCGCCGGAAGATTGAACCGGTGCGGCGCAAACCCATCCCCGCCAACCCTTCAGTGCGTGTCTCAAGGGACGCCCAAAACGCCTCCAGGGTTGTCTCACGTCGAGCATACACGAGCACCCAATACACCAAATCTGCAGCTACGCGCAACCGCAGCCGGGTCTACATGCCCACTGGCACGCCTGGCAGCGAAGTTCGCCTGCCTGCCCTGCCCCAGTTTCGATTCAGCTGGCGCTTGCTCTCGGGTCTGATCGCTGTCGGAATGATAGTCCTGCTCTTTATGATGGGAACCTCAACCGTATTTGCGGTGGACGAGGTAAACCTCAGTGGCGGCTTTCGGGTTCCAGCAGAGGAGATTGCGCAAAAGTTGGATCTGCAGGGCGTATCAATCATTAGTGTCATGCCTAGTGAAGTAGAAAACCAGATTCTGGAAGCCTTTCCGGACGTCAAAGCTGCTGAAGTCAAAGTCAATATGCCAGCGGGCATTGACATCCTCATCGAGGAACGCATTCCAGCCTTGTTGTGGCTAAAAAATGAGGAAGTAGTTTATTGGATCGACCAGGAAGGCTTTGCCTTTACCGTTCGCGGTGAAGCAACCCTTCCCATCAGGGTATACGCAAACAGTGAGCCACCCCACCCGTTGGGATGGGTTGCGCCTGAACTTACGCTGAAGGAAGACGAAGCTGAAACCACAGAGATCCTCCCACTGGTGGATCCCGCCTTCGTCACGACCGTGCAAAAACTGAACAGCATCAAGCCTGCTGAAAGCCCGATGTTATACGACGAAATGAACGGGCTCGGCTGGATGGATCCCCACGGCTGGCAAGTTTACTTCGGTGACGACGATGAAAACATCGATTTGAAATTAATGGAATACACCAAGATTGTTGAGACCATTCTGGATAGAAACTTGCAACCAGTTTTAATCAGTATGGAATTTCTACACGCACCTTATTATCGTTTGGAGCCTTAATTATGGAAGAAGAACCGATTGTTGTTGGATTAGATGTAGGAACTGCAAAAATCTGCAGCCTGGTAGCCAGAGTTGAAAATGGCAGCAATTTGCGCATCCTGGGGGTGGGTATCGAACCCACCAAGGGCATCCGTAAAGGAATTGTGACCGATATCACCGCTGCCTCGGAATGTATTGCACGCTCGATCGAGAAAGCTGAACGAACATCCGGCTTTGAGATCAACTCAGCAATAGTCAACCTGGCTGGGATGCAAGTTTCATCCACCATTAGCAAGGGTGCCGTAGGCATCTCGGGACGGGTGATCGACCAGGAAGATGTCTATCGCGCGCTCGATTCAGCCCAGGCTATCGCTGTACCCCACAACCGTGAGATTGTGCACGTAATTCAACGCGGTTTCAGTGTGGACGGGCAGGAAGGCATCCGCCAGCCTGTGGGCATGCACGGCTTCCGCATGGAGGTCGAGGCCCATATCATCACCAGTGCTGCTTCTTCGATGGAAAACTTGCGCCAGTGTATTTCAATGTCTGGCATTGACGTTTCACAATTCGTGCTCAACCCCCTCGCCTCCGGAGAAAGTATTCTCTCCGAAACTGAACGCGAGATGGGCGTGGCAGTCATCGATCTTGGCGCTGGCACCACCAGCGTGGCAATTTACGTCAAAGGAGACGTCTTCCACGCCAATGTTCTGGGTGTCGGCGGCGACCTCGTCACTTCCGATATTGCCCAGGGTCTGCGACTGCCGATTGAAGTCGCGGAAGAGGTCAAACTTAAGCATGGCTATGCCGTCCTTGAAGATATACGCGAGGACGAATCCTTCAACGTGATCACTTTCGGCTCTGAACAGAGCACCAAGGTCGACCGGCGTGAATTGGTCAACATCATCGAAGCCCGTGTGGAAGAAATCTTCATGATGGTTCACCAGGAGATCAAACACTCAGGTTACGACTCGCTCCTGCCGGCAGGTTTGGTCCTGACGGGTGGCGGCAGCCAGTTGCCAGGCATTCGCAAGCTGGCAAGCAAAGTGATTGGTCTGCCAGCCCGCGTTGGCAAACCCGAGCGCATGGTCGGCCTGACCGACCAAATATCTAGCCCCGCCTTCGCGACCAGCGTCGGACTGTTGGACTGGGGCATCATTTTCAGTGAAACAACTCAGATCGCTCCTGAGCGTTCTGGGAAATCGCAGCGAGCTAACAGCAATGCCAAAGCGGATGGCCTTGTTCAGTGGCTCAAGCGAATGTTGCCATAATCAATCAATCAAGCACACAAATAGAGGAGATCAAAATGGAAGCAAGACAAACTGAATCATTCGCAAGGATCAAGGTAGTAGGTGTTGGTGGTGGCGGTTGTAACGCGGTCAATCGGATGATTGCCGAAGGACTGCAAGGGATCGAATTCATTTCGATCAATACAGACGCGCAGGCGCTGCTCAAATCGCAGGCGCAGAACCGCGTACGCATTGGCGACAAGTCCACCCGTGGGCTTGGTGCTGGCGGCGATCCAAAAATCGGTCAGGCAGCAGCAGAAGAGTCAGCCGAAGAGTTATACGAAGTGCTTAAAGGCGCGGACATGGTCTTCGTGACGGCAGGTCTGGGTGGCGGTACCGGTACCGGTGCAGCTCCCGTGGTTGCGCAAATTGCCAAGGAAATTGGTGCACTCACCATCGGTGTCGTAACCCGACCTTTCTCATTTGAAGGCGCTCATCGCGCGCGCTCAGCCGAGCAAGGTGCTATGCGCCTCAAGGAACACGCTGATACCCTGATCGTGATCCCCAACGATCGCTTGCTGCAAATCGTCAACAAAAATGTTGGTCTGAACGACGCCTTCCGCATGGCAGATGACGTCTTGCGTCAGGGCATCCAGGGCATCTCCGAACTCATCACCATCCCTGGCTTGATCAACCTCGACTTTGCTGATGTGCGCACCATCATGTCCGAAGGCGGCGCAGCACTGATGGCTGTGGGTCAGGCTTCTGGCGAAGATCGTGCCAAGATCGCGGCTGAACAGGCTATTTCAAGCCAACTGCTGGACGTCACCATCAATGGCGCACGCGGCATCCTGTTCAATGTTACCGGTGGAACCAACCTGTCTCTGTTCGAAGTCAACCAGGCTGCTGCGATTATCAAAGAAACCGCCAGCCAGGACGTTAACCTGATCTTCGGTGCCGTTGTCGACGAAAATATGGGTGATAACATCCGCATCACCGTGATTGCCACTGGCTTTGATCGCCCTACGCCTCCCCAGGAGGCGGAGCCCGCTTTTTTTCGCCAGGAACTTCCCCGTCAACAGCAGGACCGTCTAAGCGTCAACGATACCCGGGCACAGAACGCTCCTAATGCGCAACAGGCTCAAACCAAAAAACAGGAGGAGTACGTTTACACCAGTGATGTAGACATCACCCTTCCGGCCTTTGTTCGACGAGAACTGAGCAAACGCTCAAGCCGCTAAACTATTTATTCAGGGTCTCCTGACAGTGCTGATTAGATTCTTCCTCCGCAAAACCGGAGGAAGAATCTCGGCAAAGTTGTAACAGGTCGATCTCCTGCCTTTTTCTTCAACGTTTTTTGCCTGCCTGGGATTTTCTCAGGCTGTTTTTTTCTTGGGGTAGATTTGCGGAATGCCACATCGTGTGCCCCCAGGATCATTCATGATCATTTCATAAATTTATTAGCTGCCACAGCAGAAAATCTTATCAGTAAATACCCTAATCGGATTTAATCATCAGCTAAAAGTCATCCTCTTAGGCGATAAACTGCTATTCTATACGCAAAGATTCGCGTACTCTTAAAATGTTAAAAGTTTTAAGATTGATAACCTGATTTTCCTTGTCTTATCCAATCGCCTGTGCTAGAATTTTTATACTACATGTAGGGGGTAGATACGCGAACCCCCCATATTTAGGGGTTCTATTATTTTTGAGGAGTGATTATGAAGTGCCCGTTCTGCCAGGCTACAGAATCCAGCGTTGTGGACACCACCAAGGATGTCAATCATGGATTTATTCGCCGTCGGCGCGAATGTGATACCTGCCACCAGCGCTTCAGCACCATCGAACGCACTATCATGACCACTCCCCTCCTGGTAAAACGGGACGGCACACGCGAGGAATTCGACCGCGAAAAATTGCTGGCTGGTCTGCGTACAGCCTGTGCCAAACGGCCAGTTCCTGCTGCTGCTCTTAACAATCTTGTCAATGAAATCGAAGCTGAGCTACAAAAACGAGGACGTTCCGAGATCAATTCGCGTGTAGTTGGAGATCTGGCGATCAAAGGTCTGCTTGAATTGGACCACATCGCCTACATCCGCTATGCCTCTGTCTACCTGCGCATGGACGACCTGCATACCATTCGGGACGAAATCGACCACCTGCTGTCTGAAGAAGAAAAATAAACTACAAAGGACTACCATGCCAGAACCGACACTGATAAACTCGGGATTACTCCAAACACCCCCAATTCCGGAGGGTTTACCAAAAATCGAATTAACCGAAAACTCGCGCCAGGTGCTAGCTAAACGTTATCTGCGCCGTGGGAATGACGGAAAACCCATCGAAAGCATCGATGATATGTTTTGGCGCGTTGCCTGGCACATTGCTGACGTCCCTGAACGGCCGCACGATCAGGAATCCCTGGCGGAAGAGTTTTACCGCATGATGTCCTCAAAATCCTTTTTTCCCAATTCCCCCACCTTCACTGGTGCCGGTACACCGCTCGGGCAATTGGCTGCCTGTTTTGTTCTCCCTGTCTCGGATGACATGGGGCGTGCTTCGGATGGCATTTTCAGCACCCTGCGCAACGCCGCCCTGATCCAGCAGACCGGCGGTGGTAATGGCTTCAATTTTTCCCGCCTTCGTCCACAGGGGTCCATCGTCAACACCTCTGCCGGCCAGGCAACTGGCCCGGTTGGCTTCTTAAAAGTTTATGACGACGCCTTTGGTGAGATCGCCCAGGGAGGCACACGCCGCGGGGCAAACATGGGTGTTCTGCGGGTTGATCATCCGGATGTGGAAGCCTTCATCCAGTGTAAAACCAGTGAAATGGCAATCACCAATTTCAACATCTCCCTCGGTATCACCGACAAATTCATGCAAGCAGTCGAAGATGAGGCTGACTGGGATCTGCGTTTCCCGGATGTCCATCACCCGTTGTATAAGCAATTCCGCGGCACGATCGACGCAGCCGAACGGGCTGGCGTACCAATAAAGGTTTTAAAAACCATCAAAGCACGCAAACTTTTCAACCTTTTCGTCCAGCAGGCGCATCACAACGGTGAACCAGGCGCGCTCTTCCTGGATGCTGCAAATCGGCAAAATCCTGTCCCTCATCTTTATGAGCTTGAAGCCACGAATCCCTGCGGGGAACAATGGCTTGGTCCTTATGAGAATTGCTGCCTTGGCTCAATCAACCTCGCCCAAATGCTCGGCGAGAACGGCACGGTCGATTGGGAAAAGCTCCGCCAAATGACCAAGACTGCCACCCGCTTCCTTGATCATGTTGTCGATAAAAATGCCTACGTTCCTGCGGTTCCAGAATTAAAGGAGGCCGCACACAATGCGCGCCGTATAGGACTGGGAATCATGGGCCTGGCGGATTTGATGTACCACTGTGGCGTACGCTACGGTTCTGAAGAATCGTTGGAATTTTGTGGACAGGTGATGGAGTTCATTCGCTACTTCTCCATGGAAACCAGCGTTGAGATGGCTGAGGAATTGGGTTCCTTCCCGGCTATCAAGGGAAGTATCTACGATCCAGAAAACCTCACATGGCAACCCCCAACTCCGCTTGCTCCCTACAAACGCGACTGGCTGCGACCTGAATTGGACTGGCAGCGAATTATCGACGGCATCAATGCCCACGGCATCCGCAACGCCGCTCAGACCACCATCGCCCCTACCGGCACCATCGGCACAGTTGCTGGATGCGAAGGTTATGGCTGTGAACCTGTTTTCGCGCTCGCGTACACGCGCCATGTCAACGACAATGGCAATGATCTGCTCCTTAATTACGTCAGTCCCTTCTTCCAAAACGCCCTGAATGCTGCCAGTTTACCCGAGGAAACCAAAGATCAAATCATTAAGAAGGCAATAGAACAAGGTAGTTGCCAGCATATTGAGCAACTTCCGCAGCACATCCGCAACGTTTTCGTAGTCTCTTCCGATATCACCGCCGATGAGCACATTCACCTCCAGGCTGCCCTGCAGCGCTTTGTTGATAACAGCCTTAGCAAGACGATCAACTTTCCTGAGGGAACAACTGAGGAAGATGTCAGCAACGCTTTCATTAGTGCCTGGAAACTTGGCTGCAAAGGTATCACCGTCTACATTACTGGTTCCCGCGACAAGGTAGTTCTCGAAACCAAAGCAACCATGGACAAGAAAGAAACTGGTTCTGCACTTACCCCCACGTTATTTGAGGGTGGTCAGGAGACGCAGCTTTCGTTCTGGAAAGACAGCAAAAAACCCCGCCCACGCACACTGCATGGCTACACTTTCTCAATTGAGACCCCTCTCGGAAAAGCGTTTGTGACCATCAATGAAAATGGCGGCTCACAACCCTTTGAGGTCTTTGTCAACACTGCCAAAGCGGGCTCTGAGACTGCAGCCCATTCAGAAGCACTGGGGCGATTGATCTCCTACATCCTACGGTTGGCCTCCCCCATCGAACCGCGGGAACGTCTTAAGGTAGTCATGGAACAACTCGCTGGGATAGGTGGCGGCAGGTCGCTTGGGTTTGGGCCCAATCGCGTGCGCTCACTGCCGGATGGAATTGCAAAAGCCCTGGATGAGTACCTCTACCAACAACATTGGGAAAAAGAAGAAATTATGACCGAAAAGACCATCGAGCAGATTCCGATGCCTGGGATTGATTCTCCTATTCACAAGATCGGCGAGTTATGTCCGGAATGTGGTCAGGCTACCATGATTAACGAAGAGGGCTGTCGAAAATGTTACACTTGCGGGCACAGCGAGTGTTAAAATGCCTTGTAATTGTGAACAATTCGAATGAACTAAAAATTCTGAAAATTGTATCAATTCATATTGACAATCGGGCAAAATGATGTGATAATACCGTTGCGCACGGCTTGGGTGCCCCCCTCACCCAAGTCGTGCGCATTTAATATCAGCTTAGTCCTGCCACTCCAATTCCCAATCGGCAATGATGACACTGTCACCTTCCTGGATCCCCGCAGCGCGTAAAGCCTTCTCGACTCCCAATCCTGCCATTAACTTCTGGAAGCGTCGAACTGAACCGGGTTGGTCAAAGTAAGTCATCGCAGCCGCTTTTTCGATGCGTGCCCCGGAAACCACAAAACCATCCTCGGTCTTCTCAATCTCAAAGGCATTCGGGTCAACCTCAGCCCTGTAAACAGGCATTTCGATCTCTTTTTCTTCTTCGGGAAGCTCCCTTAGTGTGGTAAATACCTTCCACATGAGTTCCCTCAAGTTGTACTGGCTGACAGCTGAGATGGGCATTAATTCCACTCCCAGGTTCTGAAATTCAGCTCGCAGAGGTTCTAACTTCCCGACCACATCTGGAAGGTCGATTTTGTTCAAAACGACGATTTGCGGACGTCTGCCGAGCAGATCATCGAAGAGTTCCAGCTCTGCATTGATGGTGTGGTAGTCATCCAAGGGGTCTTCCGAAAGACCATCCAACACGTGGATGAGCAAGCGGGTGCGCTGAACGTGCCGCAAAAAGTCGAAACCCAAGCCGATCCCCATTGACGCGCCTTGATCAGACCGGGGATGTCCGCCATCACGAAGGAGCTGTCGTCATCCAACTTAACCACGCCCAGGTTTGGCTCCAGCGTGGTAAAGGGATAATCGGCTATCTTGGGTCTGGAATTCGTTGTTGCGGCTAAAATGGACGATTTTCCGGCATTAGGCAGCCCAACCAGCCCAACATCCGCGATGAGCTTCAATTCGAGCCTTAGGTTGAATTCTTCGCCTGGTTCGCCCTTTTCGGCGGTTAGCGGCATCTGATTTCGACTGGTCGCAAAGTGTTGGTTGCCCCTGCCGCCTCGGCCACCTTTCGCAACAACCAGCCGCTGACCCGGCAGAACAAGATCCCCGATCAATTCAGCCTTGTCGTCATCATAGATGGAAGTCCCCGGAGGAACTCGGATGATCAGGTCATCAGCCGAGCGACCGCTGCGGTTGGTAGGTCCGCCATTTTTTCCTGCATCAGCAAAGAAATTCTCATTTTGATGAAAATGGCTGAGTGTGTTGAGAGTCGGGACGACCTCGAAGATGACATCCCCACCTCTACCGCCATCCCCACCGTCAGGACCACCGCGCGGACGGTACTTTTCACGGTGCATATGCACCATTCCATCGCCGCCTTTGCCAGACGCGACTTTTATTTGAACTGAATCGATGAACATAGTTACTCTTTCGTTTTTGATTAGGGTGAGTCTATCACACTCCTCGTTGGGCTTGAGGGGAGTTACTGACCTGGAGTGAATCCATCCCTAAAAAAAACAACCGGTCAATCGCTCGACCGGTTGTTTGAGTGACAAATAACTACTTGCCGAACTTCTTCTTCAGGATATCCTCGAGGTCGGGCTTGCCGATTTCCTCAAGTTCGTAGCGTACGCGCTGGCTCGGGCGGTTGATCTTCATCACGCGGGTCAAATCGATCGGCGTGCCGATGATGACCATGTCCACGTCTGCAGCTTCAATGGTTTTCTCAAGGTCGCGGATCTGCTGATCGCCGTAGCCCATCGCCGGCAGAATATTGCCAGTGTCGGGATACTTCTTGTAGGTGGCAAGGATCTCGCCGACCGCGAAGGGTCGTGGATCCACAATTTCTGCTGCGCCAAAGCGGCGTGCAGCCACCCAACCAGCACCGATCTTCATACCGCCATGGGTCAGCGTGGGGCCGTCTTCGACGACGAGCACGCGCTTGCCGCGGATGGATTCGGGGTCATCCACATAGATCGGGGATGCGCCTTCGATGATGATCGCGTTGGGGTTGATTTTGTGGACATTCTCGCGCACTTTGATGACGTCCTCAGGATTGGCGGTATCAACCTTGTTGATCACAACCACATCCGCCACGCGAACGTTGACCTCACCAGGATAGTAAGCGCTTTCATGCCCGGGACGCAGAGGGTCTGCCACAGTGATTTGTAAGTCAGGCTTGTAGAAAGAAAAGTCATTGTTTCCGCCATCCCACAGGACCACATCCACTTCCTTTTCAGCTTCGCGCAGGATTGCTTCGTAATCCACACCAGCAAAGACGATCACGCCATTGTCGAGGTGAGGTTCGTATTCCTCGCGTTCCTCGATCGTGCACTCGTGCTTGTCGAGGTCAGCGTAGGTCGCAAAGCGCTGAACACGCTGCTTCACGAGGTCTCCGTAAGGCATGGGGTGGCGAATGGCTGCCACTTTCAAGCCCATCTCCTGCAGGATTGCCGCAACACGACGGGTGGTTTGGCTTTTACCGCATCCAGTTCGAACGGCACAGATCGCGACCACGGGTTTGGTGGACTTGACCTGGGTCTCTTTGGTGCCCATCAGGCGGAAGTCAGCGCCAAGAGCGTTGACCAGAGCAGATTTGTGCATCACGTAATCGTAAGGAACATCACTGTAAGCGAAAACGACCTCATCAACTTTGAACTGCTTGATCAATTCAGGCAATTCCGATTCGGGGTAGATCTTGATGCCGTCTGGATACAGTTTTCCAGCAAGCTCGGCGGGGTACTTTCTCCCGTCAATGTTAGGGATCTGGGTCGCGGTGAATGCAACCACTTCATACTTTTCGTTGTCACGATAGAAAGTATTGAAGTTATGAAAATCCCGACCTGCTGCCCCCATGATTAGTGTACGAATTCGACTCATATATTTCTCCTTTGATTTTGATTGTTCTTATTCTACATCACATCACTTGCGGTGACTGAATTCCAAGTAAAGATAACCCATTCTCAAGGGCAGCCTTGGCTGCCTGTACAAGCACAATGCGCGAAAGTCGGGTTGAGCCTTCAGCTGAAAGCACTGGGCATTGAGTATAAAAATCGTTGAATGATTGGGCAAGTTCAAAAGAATAAGTAGCAACCAGCGACGGCTTGAATTCTATGGAAGCTTTTTGGACTACATCCGGCAATTGTGAAATCTTTTCAATCAGATTGACTTCCACTGGCAACAGCTCGTGGCTAAAAGCAGCCTGGCTGGGTGCGGGTTCGCTCAGGCGGCGGAGGATGCTGTTGGCTCGCACCACCGCATACTGGATGTACGGGGCGGATTGTCCATTGAAGTCAAGCGCAGTGTCCCAGTCGAAAGTGACGATCTTGGTGTTTTCCCGTGCGATCATCGGGTACTTGATGGCACCCAGGGCTACTTTCTGTGCCACGTCGTGCATAGTTTCCGGATCCAACGAGGGATTTTTCTCTCTGACGACCTCAAGGGCACGCTGAGTAGCTTCGCGGATCAGGTCATCCAGCAGCACCACTGTGCCATCCCGGGAGGACATGGTCACATTCCCAGGCAAATTGACAATCTCGTAGGCGAGGTGCTGCATCCGGTTTGCCCAGGGGTATCCCATCAGCTCCATTACCTTGCTCATCTGCTTCATATGCAGCGACTGACGCACGTCGATCACGTAGATGGATTGATCAAGGTCGTACTCCGTGAATTTCATGATCGCAAGGGGGATTTCCTTGGTGGCATACAAAGAGGTTCCATCCGAGCGCAGAATGACCACCACCCGATATTCCTCTTTGGTGCCCAGTTTTTTATCCAGGTCGATGATGACAGGGTTTTCCGGGCGACCATCTTCAGCCAAACCGCTTTCGATCAGCTGGTCGATTAAACCTTTACCAGGTTCTTCCACTTCGCTTTCGAAGTAGATCCGGTCAAAGTGCTCTCCCAGTAATCCGTAAACCTGGTCAAAACCTTCCATCGACCAGTCGCGTGTCTGCTTCCAAAGGTCTTTAAGGTGCTGTTCGCCGGCATCCCAACGCCCAAAATACTCTCTTACCGCAGCCTCAAACTCAGGCTCGCTCACAAAACGTTTGTCCGCCTCAGCATACAGATCAGCCATCCAGCGCATCTTATCAATGCCAGGCTGCTCGCCCGCGTGGTACATCTCGTAATTGCACATCCACTTGATCACATGCAAGCCAATATCGCCAATGTAGTTGGCGCGAATGACTTTCTTACCGCTGGCTTCAAGGATGTTGCAGACCGAGCCGCCCAGGATCACATTTCGCAGATGACCGACATGCAGCGGTTTGTGAGTGTTCGGGTTGGAATACTCCACCATCACCTGCTTGCCCTGCTGCGCCTGGTAGCCAAACGCCTTCCCCTTTTCCAAAACCGTACTGACAACTCTTTCAGCATACTGGTGGGGCTCAAAGTAAAGGTTCAGGTAACCCTTCACGGCTTCGACGCGGGAAAAACCTGGCAAGTCAGCCACCTGGGTTTTCAGGACTTCGGCAAATTCCTGGGCTTTCTTTGGCACCGGAAGGGACTTGTCGGGATCTGCTGCTGCTAAAGGGAAGAGCGGTGCGGCAATGCCCCACTCTCCACTGAAGGGAATATTTCGGAACTCCACCTTGCCAGAAGGCAGTCCACGCGATTGGCAAAAACTGTCGATCTTCTGAGTTAGTTGGTCTTTTACATCTTCAAACATAGGCTTCTCACAATTATCAGGTGCGATTATAACATCGAGGGATTATAGTTGGGCTGCTTCGCGGGAAACGCGTATTCCTAAAGCAGCTAATGAGTCCTCGTTAAACAAAAAAAGAGGTTCCCCACCTTCAGGTTAGGGAGCCTCGGTGTGTAAATAGATTGTGCTTACTTTTCTAAGCTGTTATAGTGAGCCATCAAACGAGACTTGCGGCGCGCGGCGTTGTTCTTGTGGATGACGCCCTTTGCAGCAGCCTTATCCAAAGCACGGATCGCATTCAAAACTTCCACCTGGCACTTGTCAGCGTCCTCGGTGCGAATAGCTGCCTGAGCTCTGCGCAGGAAAGTACGGGCTGAGCCACGGTAGACGCGATTGCGCAGGCGTGCAGCCTGATTTTGCTTATTTCGTTTGATCTGAGACTTAATATTTGCCAACTTCTTCCTCCAAAACTAATTCCTCTATACTTGCAAAAGACTATTTTACAGTAAATCTGGAATTTGTCCAGTAATTGAGGCTGGGATGTTATTAGTCAGCGAATATGTCATCCCCATAAGTGACCAGCGAATATGTCACCCCTTCGGAGAAAACTAAAGTATATCTGGAGGAATGAAAATAATGATGGATAACCAAGAAGCACGACGAA
>Ga0116157_10003182_pt1 | contig 15787 bp, 10 predicted proteins | sample AD_UKC048_MetaG_FD_89882 | JGI IMG/M metagenome (GOLD analysis project Ga0116157, IMG submission 89882) | Active sludge microbial communities of municipal wastewater-treating anaerobic digesters from USA - AD_UKC048_MetaG | ecosystem: Engineered > Bioreactor > Anaerobic > Digestate | place: USA...
CGAACGGGGATCAGCAACGGCCAGGCCCCCGGGTCACCACTTCCACGTGGAGCACCTCCACCCCGGAGGATACACCGGCTTGTTCCAATAGCTTCCGCGCCAACGCGATGATGTCGCCACGGTCGGTCACCGATACGTCCCGGAATTGGATGACCAATACACCGGAAGCGACGCAAGCATACTCCAAGGAGGTGGTCTCCGAGCGCCCCACCTCCTTGGTCAGGCGATCGAGTGCCTCGTTGTTGAAGTCGGCCACATGGACCACCACCACGGCCTCATGCAGGACCGCAGGAGGCGCTACAGAGCGTGGCACCAGTATCAGGGAGAGCAGGGAGACAAGCAGCAGGTTCATGGTTCGGTCGTCGGACGGGTGTATCGGCCAACGCCCTAATTTCGGGGCGAAGCCTCGTACCACTCCTGATGAATGACAGGAATGGCCGGGGTGTGCGGGTGACCCTCCCCCCGTTCCACGTCACAACCTCCACAGCGACAACCCAAGGACATGGCGATCCGCATGGTACCCGACAACGATGGCAGCAGCCGTCGCAACAGCAGTCCCACCCCGAGACGCACGGCCGGTGGTGGTGGTGGTGGCGGCATCGGCGGTGGCTTGGGCGGCATGTTGCCCATGCTCCTCGGCTTCCTCATCAAGAAGCCCAAGTTGCTCATCGTGGTGCTCATCGGTGCCGCCATCTGGTGGTTCACCGTGGGCAAGAACAGCGGCGGTGGCGACATGATCAGCCAGCTCGCGGGGCTCAGCACGGGTGCCAACTTCGACCCCAAGTTGTACGACCAGGCCGAGGTGTACGAGCCTTTGGCGGACAACGTGAAGAACCCGCTGCCGGAGCGGGTGTCCTTGGCGCAGTACTGCCCTCCCCGCCTCAACCAAGGGCAGCAGGGCAGCTGCGTAGCCTGGGCCAGTGCCTACGCCGCGCGCACCATCGTGCAGGCCAAGGCCACTGGAGCAGACCCCAAGAGCACGGCCTTCAGCCCAGCCTACATGTACAACCAGATCAAGATCGACAACAGCGATTGCCAGGGTTCGTACATCTACCGCGCCATGGAGCAGATGAGCAAGAACGGCGCGCTCCTTTTCAGCAAGTTCAGCTACACCGACCAGAGCTGCAGCAAGTTGCCCAGCGAGCAGGACGTGCAACAGGCCCTACCCTTCCGCATCAAGGGGTTCCAGCGCCTCACCCTGGGGGCCGATGAGCAACGCACCGACATGGTGGCCATGAAACAGCACTTGGCACAAGGCTCGCCCATCGTCATCGGCATGATGGTGGGTGGCAGCTTCATGCAGCCCATGGCGGGCCAGGAAGCGTGGGTGCCCCAAGAGAGCGACTACCAGCAGCAGGGCTTCGGCGGCCATGCCATGTGCGTGGTGGGCTACGACGACTTCAAGTTCGGCGACACCGGCGGCTTCCTGATCATGAACAGCTGGGGTCCGGAGTGGGGCAAGAACGGCATGGCCTGGGTGCGTTATGCGGACTTCGACTTCTTCGCCAAGGAGGCCTATGCCGTATACCCACAGGGTGAGGGCGTGGACGTGAAGCCCGCGCGCTTCGACATCCGCTTCGGCTTCGTGGACAACGAGAGCAAGCGGAACATCCCCTTGCGCAACACGGCGGGTAACGTGTTCCGCAACACCACGCCGATCGCCAAGGGCAGCAAGTTCAAGATCGAGGTGACCAACAACGCCGAGTGCTACACCTACGTCTTCGGGCAGGAGGCGGACGGGCGCACCTATGTGCTCTTTCCGTACACGCCGAAGCATTCGCCCTACTGCGGCATCACCGGCACACGCCTCTTCCCCAGCGACCACAGCCTGATGGCCGATGACGAGGGCGACCTGGATGTGATGGCCGTACTGGTGACCAACCAACCCTTCGACTACCCCAAGCTGAACGAGGCGATGCTGGCCAGCCCCGCCAAGGGCCTGGATGCCAAGCTTCACGCCGTCCTGGGTGATGAGCTATCGGCCGATGTGCGCTTCACCGATGGAGAGACCATCGGTGCCACCAGTGAAGGTGGACGCAACGCCTTGGCCATCGTGTTGGAGTTGGAGAAGCGCTGACCCCATGAGGATCGGGCAGCCGGGAAGCAGCCGACAGAGCCCATTTCCAGGATCCGATCGGCTTGCCGGGTATTCATCCGGCCCCCAATGGTACTGACTACGGCCGTGTAACGAACGGGCTATTGCTTCCTCGGTGTGAACACCTGAGCTTCGCAGCCATGAAGGCAGGTGCGCAACGGAGGCAGCTTGGAGACCGGTGTTCGGCGAGGCTGCTCATGCTCTGTCTCGTCGTAGGTCTCCAAGGGCCATCGTTGTCTGCACAACAGCGCCTAGGCCGTACCATCCAACAATTGCCGCCTTTCGCGGATCCGGAACTCGACCGACATTTCCAGGAGATCCTCCTGCACATGGACCGGTTCTCGGCGGACAGCTCCATGCGGGCCATCAGTGGGGCATTGCAGCGTATCGAACCGGAGCGGGACCTGGAGGCCTACTACTACCTGTTGTGCTTCCGTGCGGAGGTACTGTACTACGAAGGTCTGTTCCACGAAGGCATGGGGGACCTGGACCGTGCAGAGGCGTTGGCCAAGGAATTGGGAGACAGCACGCTCCTATCGAACACCTACAATTTGAAGGGCCTGCTGCATGAGAACATCCAGGACAACCGACTGGCACTGCCGTACCTGAAGGATGCCTTGAAATGGTTCCCGGTCGTTGCCAAGGCGCGTTACCCCGTGAGCGAGTTGCATCACATCCATGGCAACATGGGAAGCTACCTCACGCAGCTCGGACGGTTGGACAGTGCAGGCCATCATGTGATCCGTAGCCTGGAGCTTGCCGAGCTTGCCGATGCACCTCGCGCCGTGGCCGTGGCCTGGTGGTCGCTTGGCAACCTGGCCTTGAAACGGAACCTGCCCGATAGCGCCCTGCATTGCTATGAACGATCCGCGGAAGTGGCGGAGGCCAAGCGCGATCATGACATCGGTGTGGACGCCCTAGTGGGCCGGGCGGAAGCACTTCTCATGCAAGGCGATATCCCCGCTGTTGAACCCGCGATCATGGAGGCCATGGCCTACTTGGAGCGCCACCGGGAGGGGATCGGACTGGTCACCCAACGTAATGCCCATCGGCAAGTGGCCCGGGTAGTGGAGCGGTTAGGACGTCCGGAACTGGCATTGGAACACATGGGTACCTGGTACCACATCGACAGCCTGATCACCAAACGCAACATCCGTTCGGCATTGGCCCTCCAGAGCGAACTCTTGCGATCGGATGCCGACCTGGCCTTGGAGCGTGTGGAGCGTGCACGTTCCGAGGAGACCTTGGAGCGGGTACGTACCAGCCGCAACCTCATCGTGGTGGCAAGCGTGCTGGGTGCTGCGATCCTGATGGGCCTTTACTTGGTCTATCGCAGCCGCCAGCGCGCCAAGCAGCGCCTCTCGGAACTGGAGGTCCTGCGTCTCCAACAGGAACGTATCATCGCGGAACTGCGCATCCGTGAGGAGGTGGGACGCGACATGCACGACGACCTGGGTGCGGGTTTGAGCGCCCTCAAGCTGAAGAGCGAAATGGCCCTCCGACAGGAAGGGGACCCCTCCAAGCGGGCCGTGTGGAGCCAACTTGCCAACACCGCCGGTGAACTCATCGCCAACATGCGCCAGATGATCTGGACCTTGAGCGCCGACCAGAGCAGCTTGGCGGACCTGGTGGTCTACATCGGCAACTACGCTCGCACCTACTTGGACGATCACGGAATGCGCTTCGAGCTGGTGGCACCGGAAGAGGTACCTGAGATCCTGCTCACGGCACAAGAACGACGCAACATGTTGCTGGTGACCAAGGAAGCACTGCACAACATCGTGAAGCACGCACATGCTTCGGAGGTCCTGGTAGCCATCAGTTGTGCCGAAGGGTTGACCATCTCCATCATCGACAATGGCGATGGCCTCCCACGTCATGCCGAACTGGGCGTTGGCAACGGGATCCGGAACATGGCGCGTCGTATGGAGATCCTTGGGGGTACGTTCCGGGCGGAGAGCCCAGGACCGGAGGATCCACCGAGTGATCAAGGCGGGACACGACTTCGGTTCCATCTACCCCTTGCTGCTAACAAAGGTTCTATTGTTCCCTTGGCCCCCAGCCCCTCACCTTCGCATCCATGAGCAGCCCACCCCTCCGTGTCAGTATTGTGGAGGATGACAACACCATCCGTGAGACCCTGCACTCCCTTTTCATCTTTGAAGAGGGTATGGACTGCTTCAGCGTACACTCGAACGCGGAGGATGCCATGTTGCGTTTGGGTGAGGTCTGTCCCGATGTCATCATCATGGACATCAATCTTCCCGGAGCCAGCGGCATCGATTGTGTGCGGCAATTGAGCCAACGTTGCACCGGCACCCAATACCTGATGTATACCGTACACGACGACGATCATCGGGTGTTCGAGGCGCTGAAGGCCGGGGCTAACGGGTACATCCTGAAGAGTTCGACACCCGACCAGATCCTGGAAGCCGTGCGCGAACTGGCCCAGGGTGGTTCACCGATGAGCGCTCATGTGGCCCGTCGCGTGGTCCAGCATTTCCGGCCACTACAGGACCGGTCCAGCTTGAGTGATGTTTCGCTATCGGAACGTGAGCATGGTGTGTTGGAACTACTGGCGCAGGGACTTCTGTACAAGGAGATCGCCGAACGCTCAGGGATCAGCGTGGGCACTGTCAAACAGCATATCCACCGGATCTACGATAAGCTCCACGTTCAGAACCGGACCGAGGCGGTGAACCGCTTCTTCGGTCGTTGATGGTCAAGGCATCCAAGTCTCTCCCCTTGGATCCTTTGCCATGAAGGGTCGCGCCACGCGACCCTTCATTCGTAATGCCCGGGTGGTTGGTGATCCCTTGGTGTTCCAGGGTAGGTCGACACCATCAAACGACCTCCGCGCGTAGGTCGTGCTCGTTGGCCTCGGTGATGCGCACCTCCGCGAAGTCGCCGATCCGGAGGAAGGTTCCATCCATGGGTACGAGCACCTCGTTGTCGACCTCGGGCGAGTCGAATTCGGTTCGCGCGATGTAGTGCCCGCCCTCTGCCTTGTCCACCAGAACCTTGAAGGTCCTCCCCACTTTGGCCTGGTTCAACTCCAAACTGATCCCGCCTTGGAGTTCCATGATCTCCTGGGCGCGCTGTTCCTTCACTTCCGCCGGCACATCGTCCTCGAACGTATGTGCATGGGTATCCTCTTCGTGGCTGTAGGTGAACGCACCGAGCCGGTCGAAACGCATGCGTTCGATCCACGCCAGGTTGTCGTCGTGGTCGGCCTGGGTCTCACCGGGGAAACCACTGATCAATGTGGTGCGTATGGCGATACCCGGAACCCTTTCACGGATGGTGTTGACGAGCGCTTCGGTCTTCTCCTGTGTGATGCCGCGACGCATGCGGGTGAGCATGCGGGTGCTCCCGTGCTGAAGAGGCATGTCCAAGTAGTTGCACACGTTGGCCCTGTCACGCATCACATCAAGCACCTCCATCGGAAAACCGGAAGGAAAGGCATAATGCAGGCGGATCCAATCAATGCCCTCCACATCACTCAGGCGGGCTACAAGCTCATCCAAGTTGCGTTTCTTGTGGATATCGAGGCCGTAGTAGGTGAGGTCCTGCGCGATGAGGATGAGTTCCTTCACCCCTTGGCGGGCCAGGTTCTGCGCGTTGGAGACCAGCTGCTCCATGGGTGTACTCACATGCTTGCCACGCATGAGCGGAATGGCACAGAAGGAGCACTTGCGGTCACAGCCCTCGCTGATCTTGAAGTAAGCAAAGTGGGCCGGTGTGGTCAGGAGCCGCTCCCCTACCAGTTCATGCTTATAGTCCGCCTTCAACGTCTTGAGCAGTCGAGGAAGGTCACGCGTGCCGAACCAAGCATCCACTTGTGGGATACCGGCTTGTAGTTCAGGACCATAGCGCTGGCTCAAGCAACCCGTCACATACACCTTTTCCACATGTCCCTCATCCTTCGCCTTGGCCCAGGTCAATATGGTGTCGATGCTCTCCTGCTTGGCATTATCGATGAACCCGCATGTATTGATCACCACCACATTGTGATCCTCGTGATCCGCCTCATGCTCGACCGCGATACCATTGGCTTTTAGCTGGGCCATCAACACTTCGCTATCGAAGGTGTTCTTGGAGCAGCCCAAGGAGACCACATTCACCTTGGTGCGTTTGAGCGTGCGGACTTTCATGGAACGGTTTCGGGAGAAGGACCGCAAAACTAGGTGGTAGCCGGAGCGTTGGCGGGAAAAAGATCCGCCCCCGGCTTCAAGGTCTCTCCCGACCACGATACGGTTTAACCCGTACTTTGGTCACCTCTGGCCAGGGGCGGAAAAGTGTTGCACTGATTCGCAGCACAAGAGTAGGACGCACTGGACTGATAGGCTGTAGGATCTTCGCCACGCTCTCCCCGTGGTATCCACATTGTTTTGCACTGACAACGCTGAGGAGCATGCACGTTTTGATCGTTGACGACCACACCATCATCCGCAGGGGTATCCGGAACCTGCTCACCCAGCGCTATCCGGATGTACGCGTGAGTGATGCCGGCAGTATCCGTGAGACACGCAAGATCCTGAACAGTGAACAGCCTTGTTTGATGATCCTGGACCTGTTGTTGTCCGATGGGAATGCGATGGACCATCTCGATGAATGGCGGGAATTGCGGCCCGGCACCAAGGTGCTGGTCTACAGCATGACCTCGGAGATGCTGTATGCTCGGCGGGTGATCGGGTTGGGATGTTCCGGCTTCCTGTCGAAGGACACCCCTGAGGAGGAGTTGATCAAAGCGATCAATACCATCTACCACGGACAGGTATATGTGAGTGACACCCTGGCACCCTACTATAGGAATGGTCGTTTCGAGGAAGGTGGTGACGACCCGTTCAACCAATTGAGCGATCGGGAGATCCGTGTGGCGCAGGACATTGTGAGCGGCTTCGGGATCAAGGAGATCTCTCAGCGGTTGAACATCAGTCCCTCCACCGTGGCCACCTACAAATCACGTCTGTTCGACAAGTTGGGGGTGACCACGGAGCTCGAGCTACAGCGGTTGGCTGAGATCCATCGCTTCGCGACCTCGTGAAGAATTGCCTTATCGCCTTCGGGACGCTGATCGCCGGGGCTTCCATGGCCCATGACAATGGACCAGTGAGCCAGTGGAGCGTGCGCCACTTCGATGTTCGTAATGGATTGCCGCAGAGCAGTGTCATGGACATGGCCTCCGATTCCATGGGCTTCCTTTGGATCACCACAGAGGGCGGGCTTGTGCGATTTGATGGCCGCAACTTCAACCTGATCCGCTTGATCCCCGGTCAGGACCAGTTGACCACACGCACGCGCCAGTTATTCGTTACGCCTGACCAGGAACTGTACGTGGACGATGCCAATGGGGACATCTTCACCGTACACGGCCACAATATGGTGACCCGGGTGAAGGAATCGGGGCGCCGGCTCAGTGTATATGGGAACATACCCAGTCTTCAGGTCTATTTGGACTTTCTGGAACACAGACAGGAGGATTGGCCGAACGTTGGTGAGCATGTTCCGAACGTGAACATGATCGCCTTCAACCGCGAGACGTGGGTCGTGCGCCATCGCGAAGAGTTGAGGCTCTACCATAGCGGAGCACTCCGTCGCACCATGGTGGTGCCATCGAACGACCGTCCTCTTTTCCTATTGAACGGGAGCATTTTCGGGGTGGACAACGAGGATCGTGTGGTCCGGTTGGATACCACCACCGGCCGATGCGTGGAGCAACCGTTCCTACTTGATGGACGGCCTGCGACCTGGCCCAAGGAGGGCCGATACCTCTTCGGCAATGATGACCAGGAGTCGTTCGTGCATTTCCAACAGGACCTGTACCGTTGTTGGGTGGATCAACACGGCAACCTACGGTTGGACGCACTGGGCATCCAATTGCCTGCGCAGACCTTGGTGAACAGTGTCGTTCGCATCAAGGACACGAATATCATCGCGGTAGGAACCAGTTCCAAGGGATTGCACCTCTATCGACCCGTTCTCCTGCGTACCGTGAAGTGCGATCTACTGGGCTTGGCGGAGAATTCCTTCTATTCACAGGCCGACTTGGGCCAGGCTGGTATCCTCACCATCGGTAGTGGCCGATCGGGCTTGATCGTTGGCGACTCGGGTTGTTCACCATTCACCGCAGTAGTGGATGGAATGAGCTACGCCAGTCTATGCAAGGATGCAGAAGGGCTCATCTGGTTCAACCAGGCTGATCGGATCATGGCCTATTCACCGTTCACCGGTTCCTTGGTCGAGACCGGGAACTTGCAAGCTTGGCACCCCACCTTATGGGCCGAGGGTGATTCCATCTGGGTGGCCGACCTGAAGCGTTTGGGATACATCAAGGACCGTCGCTTGCATTGGACCGCCGACCTGGGTGGTACGCGGTACTTGGATCGCCCGTTCCTGGTGCGCAGAGATCAGGATGGGCGGTTGGTCTATGGCAGTTGCACCGGACTTTATCGGGCAACGGACAGCGGGGCCTCGCGTTTCGAAGACGATACGCGTTTCGATGGCCTATGCGTGCGAACCATCGAGGTCATCGGCGACCTGCTATTGGTGGGTACCTATGGATCGGGCATACGGATCGTCCTGAAGGACAAGGTCCATGAGCTGCCAGTGGACCGTAATGGAGCCTTGAACCATGTGCATTCGTTCGTGTTGGATGGCGCTCAGAACCTATGGATGAGCACCAACAAAGGGCTGGTCCGTACCACCCTGGCCGATATCACCACCTACGTGAACGATACCACACAGCGTCCGTTCTATGCGGTGTATGGGGCGAATGCGGGCATGACCAATCCGGAATTCAACGGGGGGTGTGAGCCGGCTTGGCTACGCTTGGCGGATGGTCGGCTCTCCTTTCCGACCATGGACGGTTTGGTACAGTTCAGGCCTGAGGATATGCCTGACCCGTTCCCGTCCTATCCGATCCTGATCGGCCGCGTGTTCGTGAATGGAGTGCCCTGGTCCATCAACGAGTACAGCATATTCCCGCCGAACACGATGCAAGTGAGCATCGAACTCGGGATGGCCTATTGGGGCGAACCGGAGAACGCCAAGCTCGAATACCGGATCACGGGCATCAATGACGAGTGGATGCCGTTGAAATTGGACCAGGACCGCTTGGTCATCGATCGTCCGCCCGCGGGAGAACATGAGGTGTTCATCCGTGCAGTGGGGTCGGCGGCCCGTGGCGTGGAGGTGGAACCGTTCTACTGGTTCGAGGTGGAGACGTCCTTCTGGTGGACGTGGAAGGGGTACGCCCTGATGGTGGCAGGCTTGCTCGGGTTCGTCACGTTGGTGTGGCAATGGTACACCATGGGATTACGTAGGCGCAACCGATGGCTGGAGGAGAATGTGAGGTCCCGTACGCAGGAGTTGGATCGTCGGAACGAACAATTGACCCGTGCCCTCGAAACTCGGGAATCGCTCATCGGCGTGATCAGTCATGACATCATCACCCCATTACGATTCATTTCCAGGGTAGCGCGAAGCACGCGACAGTTGAGCCAAGGCGGAGCACCTCCACTTGAGTTGGATCGTTCGTTGGAGGACCTTACAGCCAGTGCGGACAAACTGAACGTGAACGCATCGGCACTCATGGACTGGGTGAAGTTCAATCCGGATCAGATCACGCCACGAATTCAGCCCGTCGACCTCTGTACCACCGTACTGGAAGCCATACGGCTCTGGGAGGAGATGGCCGAACGGGAAGCCATCCAGATCGTGAAGAAGGTACCTGAGTACACCATCGTCCCTACGGATCCGCATCTCATGAAAGTGATCCTCAATAATTTGATCGGTAATGCCATCACGCACGCAGGTCGTGGAGCCGTGGTCCGGATCGGCTACAAGCGTACTGTGGACGCCTGGGAACTGATGGTGAGCGATACTGGAACGGGAATCGACAGTGAAACGTTGGAGCGGCTCAGTGCCATGCTATCGGCCCCTGACATGGGCAATACGGCCCGGTTCGCTCGGGGCGATGGTCAAGGGATCGGTTATGCGATCGTGGCCTCCATGGCGCGGATCCTGAAGGCCAGGGTCCGATTGGAAAGCACCATGGACGGCACCACCGTGACCCTTTCACATCCGATCGACCGGTGACGTACCGAACCACTCGTCGAGAATAAACATGCTTTCGACGGCGTAAGAGCGGCACACGTAGCAGGAATTCTACGCAACGCCAGTGCCTCGCCAAACGATTAAGGGTACTGTCCGGGAGACCCGTGTCCCTCGGATGGAACCATGTCCTTGAACCATACACCTATCCGATCGACCGTTCTGTTGGGGGTGTTCATTGCCGCCTGTTCTCCCGCAAGCGCCCAAGAACGCAACCCGGAGGAACGACTACTGCTCAGCGAGGCCAAGACCTTGTTGCAAGCAGCCCAGCAACAGGGTCGAGCCCAAACGATCACATCCATTGCCGATATGGAAGGGCGTGAGGTGCGGGAGGCGCCGGCTCATGTCCAGGTCATATCCGCCCGGCAGATCGAGGCCAGTGGTGCCCGCGACCTGTACGACGTATTGCAATTGGTGCCCGGCATCACGGTGGCGCGCGATGTGGACGATGTGATCGGGGTGGCGGTGCACGGCAACTGGGCGATCGAGGGCAAGTGCCTCTTCCTGTTGGACGGCAAGCAGCTCAACGAGAACGACTTCGGCACCTATGCCTTGGGCAACCGGATCACCATGGCCAACGTGGAGCGCGTGGAGGTGGTATTGGGTCCTGGCTCGGTCCTGCACGGCGGATACGCGGCCCTGGGTGTCATCAACATCGTGACCCGGAACGCCGACCACGGTACAGGAAGCCGGGCGGGCGTGCAGTTGGGCCATTCCAACGGGGCCTTGACCCGCACCTCGGCCCACATCACCGGCGCCCATCGCTTGAGCCGCAACCAGGACATCACCTACCTCGTGTCGCACACCCGCGGCAACCGGAGCAATGCCCAGCGAGTGCTGGCGGACAGCACCCTCTTGTCCTTCCAGGACAGCACCGCCACCCATGCCAACACCTTCCATTTCAACTACCGCTGGAAGAACCTGAGGGCCAGCATGCACTACATGGAAGAGACCTTCCGGGTGAGCGATGCGCAGTACACCGTGCAGTTGCGCGATGTGGTCTTCGGCCTGGAACAGAAGCTGCGTTTGGGCAAGACGGTGGAGTTGAACTGGCGCTTGGGCCATGCGGACCAGTTGCCCTGGTATTACATCAACACCACGGCGCCTGAGCGCCTGGCCTCGAACACCAGCAACCAACGGAGCAACGGCCATGTGGCCTTGTCCTACAAACCCAAGGCCTGGTTGGCGCTGCGCATCGGCCTGCAGGGGTACCGACAGCACTCGGAATACCAGTGGAACGGCCCCGAGGCGGAATTCGTGATGACCGGAACCCCGGAAGCCGTGATGACGGACGGGGCGGTGTTCAGCGAGGTGGGGGTGAACGGGAAATGGGGCAACCTGCTGGGCGGCTACCGCATCGAAAGCAACTCGCTTTCCGGTCGCTTTGCCGCACCCCGGCTCGCATATACCAAGCGCTTCGGCCGTTTCCATGCCAAAGCCATGTGGAGCAAGGCTTTCAAGACCCCGACCATCATGAACCTCAACTATGGACCTGAGGAAGGGTCAGTAAGTGCCGAATACGTGACGACCACCGAAGGTGAATTGGGCGTACAACTTGGCAAGACCACTTGGATCACAGCGAATGCCTACCACACGGTGATCGATGACCCGATCGTGTATGTCTTCGATGACGCCACACTCGACAACTACATCAACCGGAACTCAGCGGGCACCGAAGGTTTCGACCTGCGCATCAACCGGGAGTCCAAGACCAGCGTGGTACTGGCCGGCCTTGGTATCTACCGTCCCCTGGGAAGCACGGACCTACCCGAGATCCAACTGCCGGATAGTTTGAGCTTCGCCTTCGAAGGGTTACCCAACCTCCAGGCGTTCGCTGCGGTGTCCTTCGACCCGATCCCGGCAATGAGCGTGCGTGCCCGGGCCAGCTACCGCAGTGCCATGTGGTCCACACAAGCCACCGCGGATGGTTCGGATACCGAACTGGCCGAATGGCCGTCAGAGCTCATTTTCAATGCAGGCGTAGGTCTACGTCCCGACAAGTCCGATCGGTTGATCATCGACCTGGGCTGCAACAATCTGACGGATACGGCGCGTACGCTGGTGAACCCCATGCGTAATGCACTCACCCCGTTCGCATTGAACGGCAGGCAATGGCTGTTGACGCTCACTTACAAGTTCGTCCAATGAACCACAGCGTGAGGACCTTGCTGCTGCTTTCGGCCGTGTTATTGGCCTTCGTGGCCCATGGCCAAGAGGATTACGAGGATATGCTGGCCAATGTGCTCAAAGCTTCACCTGGTAAGGAACGAGCCACGAAACTGGTGGAACTCTCCGCCCATGAACGGTCGACCGGTCACTACAAGGAGGCCATTGAATTCGCCATCCTTGGTTCTTCGGAGGCGGAGCGTCATGGACTGGACAATGAACTGGGCCAAGCACTCATGGAATTGGCACGGGCACATCGCTCGAAAGGTGACCTGGACAATGCGATCGGTGCCAGTCTCAGAGCGACCTTGGTGAACGGCACCTACCACAGCGGGTCACGCACGGAAGCACTGCTTCAATTGGCGGAACTCTACGTGAGCGCCGGGCATCCCCAGAAAGCATTGGAACACTTGGAGGATGCCAAGAGCACAACAGCCGCCGACCGGATGGACCGCACGCGCTACCTGCGTACCGAAACGGCTGCCAAGGCCATGATCCTGAACCCGGACAAACTCGAGGAACATTGCAACAGGTACATGGAAGAAGCCGTTCGCAGCGGTGACAAGTCCTTGCAACTGGACCTCTTGGCCACCAAGGCCATGGCCCAAGCGCGTTCAGGAAAGTACCAAAGTGCGTTGACCACGGAGGAGGAGGTGTTGAAGCTGGCGATCGCGCTGGACCGACCATTGGATGCCGGTGTGAGCGCCAACAATGTAGCCGAGCTCCATCTCCGGTCGGGTCGTTCCCAGGAGGCGGTCGCCGCCTTCGCCAAGGGATCGATCATGGTGGAGGACCTGCCCGCGGTGCGCCTTCCCATGAAGATCAACGCGGCGCACGCACAGGCGAAGGCGGGTAACATCGATGCTTCGTTGCGGCTCTTGGATGATGCCCGGTTCGACGCCGAAAGGAACAAGGCGAGGTGGCTAATGCCGCGATTGCTACGTACCGAAGCGGCCGTGCGCGTCCTGCAAGGTGACCTTGGCAAGGCCCAATCCATTGCGTTGGAAGCGTTGAGCATGGCCGAAGAATTGAGGAACGACAAGGAACAAGCACAGACCTGCGATCTCTTGTCCACCATCTTCGAGCGGTTGGACCTGGAAGGTGAGGCTCGCCAGTACGAGCGCAAGTCAAGGGATATCGAATTGCGGCTTGCCACCTCGGTGGCCCAGTTGAAGACCGATCGGGAGGCGCAGTTGCTTCGTTTGCAGCGTATCGAACGCGAGCAGATGGACCTTCTGAACCGTGAGCAACGCAAGGAGGCACGGATGCGCCAACTGGCCTTGGACGCGGAGAATCAAGAGAAACAGATGGCCTTGTTGGTGTACGAGAAACAGCTCGAGGAATCGGGTCGACGGGAAGCCGTATTGAAAAGCGACCAGGCCACACGAGAGCTACTACTGGCCCAGGCCGATCTGGATGCCGAACGGCAGCAGCGGCAGATCCAGGAACTCGACAACAGCCGGATGTTGCAATCCTTGAGCTTGACGCGTATGGAAGCCGAAAAGAAGGAGCAGGAGCGGACCGTGGAGCTCCTCGAGAAGCGGAACTTGTTGGTGGAGGCCGAGAGCCAAGCAATAGCGGCACGGCAGGACCATGACCGGGCGGTGAAACGGTATTCCATCATGCTGGCAGTTGCCGGAGCCCTTTCCGCCATATGGATGTTCTGGGCATGGCGCATATCCCAGAAGAAGAAACGGACCATCTGGGAACAGAACCAGCATATCAAAGGCATCAACGATGAATTGGAGGAGAAGAACCACAACATCCAGAGCAGCCTGGGGTATGCCCAGACCATCCAATCGGCCATCCTGCCCAGTGAACAGGACCTGCAAGCGATCCTTCCCGATAGCTTCCTCTTGTACAAACCACTCGATACGGTGAGCGGTGACCTACCCTTCATCAAGCGCTACGGCGATCGGGTATTCCTGGCCGCCATCGACTGCACTGGCCATGGTGTGCCAGCAGCCATGATGACCTTCATCGCCTATTACGGATTGAACGAACTGTTGACCAAGGACCCCACCTCCACCAGTGCAGAACTGCTGGACCGGTTGCACGACCATGTGAAGCGCACCATGGAAGCTCGGGGTGACGGGAATCTGTACAATGACGGGTTCGACATCGGATTGTGCGCGATCGATACGAACAAGGGTACGCTCTCCTTTGCAGGAGCCCAGCTTCCACTGCTCCATGTTCGGAACGGTCAGGTGAACCGGATCAAAGGCGATATCCTGCCGATCGGGGATGGCCATTTCGAGCGATCCAAGGGCTACAAGGAGCATTGTTTAGACCTCCAGAACGGTGATTCGCTCTACCTGTTCAGCGATGGTATCATCCACCAGTTCGGCGGAGGTAACGGACGGAAGAAATTCTCGTTGAAACAGCTCACCGACCTATTGGAGCACCATGCCAACCATGACCTGGAACACATCAAGGCCACCACGGACAAGGCCTTCAACGATTGGAAAGGCGATACGCACCAGACGGACGATGTATTGTTGATCGGCCTTCGGTACGCAGCTTGAACACGGAACACACACGGCAACTCCCCACCGCCATGGAAAAGAACATCCTTGAATACAAAGGCCAGCTGAGCAGCGAGGTCCGGATCCAATTGCTGGACCTGCTACAGTGCATCGCCCTCTGCAACCTCGGCCCGCGTAGCGACCTGAAGAAGCTCATCGGCATCGCATTGGAACTGCTGGACAATGCCGAACGCTACAATTCGAGCACGGATGTGGACTTCATCTGGCGCATTGATGGCGACCAGTTGGTGGTGACCATCCGCAACAAAGCCAAGAGCGCTGATGCCCACCGCCTGCAAAAGGCGGTGAGCCGGATCGCCGCGATGACCCCAGAGGAGATCACCGATGCCTTCAAGCGACAAATGACCGAAGAAGGTTATGGTGAGAAAGGAGGGGCAGGTCTGGGTATGCTCCAGATCGCCAGACGCGTCGGCAAGAACATACGTGCTGAGATCAGCCCGCTCCACACCGACGAATTCCTATGTACCAGTACGGTATCCACCCACTTGCCGGCAGACCGCAAACGCGCCTAGTCCTATGAACGCACTGAACATCATTGCCACGAAGTCGACACCGGCCATCAGCTACAATGCGGAGCATGCCTGGTTCCGTGTAGTTGGGAATAGCATTCCCGAGAATGCGAGCGCCTTCTACGCTCCATTGGTCAATTGGCTACAGGACCATGGGGACCAGCTTCCGAATGGCTGTGCCTTCGAATTCAGCCTACCCTACTTCAACTCCAGTTCCTTGAAAGCGCTGTATCAGGTCCTTATGCAGATCAAAGTGCTCCAGGAACAGGGGAAACAATTCTCTGTCACTTGGTACGTGGAGGAGGACGACGACTTCATGTTGGAGGCCGGTGAGACCTATCGGGATATGGTGGGCA
>Ga0116157_10003183_pt1 | contig 15781 bp, 10 predicted proteins | sample AD_UKC048_MetaG_FD_89882 | JGI IMG/M metagenome (GOLD analysis project Ga0116157, IMG submission 89882) | Active sludge microbial communities of municipal wastewater-treating anaerobic digesters from USA - AD_UKC048_MetaG | ecosystem: Engineered > Bioreactor > Anaerobic > Digestate | place: USA...
AGATACATCAATTTAAGATGAGATAAAACTCATTTTTCAGAATCCATAAAGAAATAATGTTAGACTAAGTTAGTTGTAAACTATGCTGATTAAAAATCAGTAAACTATTCTCGGTCAGCCTCAGGACACAAACCACGGGACAAGTTTGCGGAGATACCAACCGATAAGGACTGAAACAACTAAATATGAAAAGTTGCTGAAGAATGATTGACAGTTAAAACGGTGCCATCGCCCATTTGCTCATCAAAAAAATGAAGCTGATAACCCAAATTATACCAATTGTAATTTAAAATTAGTCCAAAGGACTTCTTTAAATTTTACAATGGTTAATGCCGATAGAATAAATTGTTGTACAAATTATTGGACTACTTATTTTGTATAATCCGGTATAATTTATTCGTTATAAATAAATTTCCCAACCTTTGATTCGCTACCATCAGCATTGGTGACAAATACATAGTAAACACCTGTTCGAGGTCGTTCGCCTAAATAATTTTTTCCATTCCATGTTGCTTGACCGCCTTGTGCTTTGGTGCGATACACTAATTGACCAGCTACATCCGTAATTCGGACATCGGCGTTTTCTACTAAATCTTTCATGGCAATCATGCCTTGGTAATTACTTGGTACAGGATTAGGGAAAATAACCATCGATGAATTATCTAATTTACCATCAGTGGCTTCACTTCTATATGATACAAGTCCTGCGTTAGTTGCAATAAATACTTCACCGCTATTGGGTTGCACTACAATACTTTTTACTTCATTGGATGGTAGCGGACTATTATCTTTATTAAATTGATGAATGATACGTTCGGCATCATCAGATATAAGCCAAATGCCATTATTAGTGCCTATCCATTTATTATTGGCACCATCAACTGCCATGGCATTGATTGATTCACGTTGAAATAAAAGACCTGCATTTAAATCGTATTTTACAATTTTCAATTCGCCATCGCAACTGCTTTGATCCATAATATTTTCAGGGCAATTAATAATACCAATTCCATCAGAAGTGCCAATCCAAATTTTTCCATTCTTATCTTTTAAAATAGAGGAGATTTGATTATTGGGTAAATTACCGCTACCCGCACCTGCAGTTAGCAAACGAATTTCATCATCGTTTTTATTGTCAATTGTATTATTATCATTGAGCACATACACACCAATGCCACGCGGTGCTATCATCCATTTTTGACTGGCATTGTCTATCACAATTTGACCTGCCGATTTTTCGCCTTGACTATATGGGAAACCAAATTTTTGCCAACTGCCATCCGCCTTTTTCACAACCATTTGTTCGGGTGCAGAATAATTACTCATCCACAAATTATTTTTTTCATCGAATGCTAATCCGAATATAATATTAGCGCCTGGATTGCCTAATTGACTTTGAATAAACCCATTGTTTTTAAAAACAGTTGTGGTTTTATCGGGATGTATTTCAAGCAAGCCGCCTCCATAAGACGCAGCATAAATATATTTTGTTTTTTTATCTACAATTAAATCAACAATATCAATCACACTATCCATGCTAGGTGTTCCTACATAACGATTAAAATAATCCCAGCTACCATTTGAATATTTTGAAATACCGCCTGAATTAAAAGAGGCGATCCAACCCGATTCGGCACCCGCACACACATAAATATCATCGTTAAAAACTGATAATTTATAATAGCTATTACTATACACACCGTTTGGATTAAATTTATTTTTATCCTTTCGGTTTGACAATTGTATTAAACCTTCCCATTCATCGGCATCCCAAATTTCGGTGGGTGAGTATTCAACAAGGTCATTTGAATTGGTATTAAAAACTGAATCAATTGGTAAACCATCTTGATTAAGTATCATAATGACACGTCGATTTTCATTTCGTTCAGTGAGGTAAATGTCATTGATACCTTGGGTAATATTTGTGATTGGCGCTTTTGCCTCATATTCAAAACTTAGGGTATCACTATTTATAGCATACAAAAAAGTCTCATTGGCACAATACAGTTGATTTTGATGATTGAAAATATATTGTGTGGGTGAACTGGTAATAGCTGTCCAGTTTGAAAAGTTTTGCAATGCTGGATTCGATTCACTCGCTTTATAAATACCATTCGCTGTGGCGGCATAAAAATTTCCTTGATAGGTGGTGAGTGCTTTTATTTTTAAAACCTCTGAGGCTTGTTGAAGCACGTAACTTTCTTTAATTTCTTTTCGAGTTGGATCTAATACAACAATGCCAAAGTCGGTGCATAGATACATGTACTTGTTTTTAAAAAAAACAGAGTTGATTCGCTTACTTCCAGTAAAGTTAGAATTTTTGATATCTGGTAAATTTGAAAACGTATTTTCTTGCATTAAATCAATATTCCCGTTCTCATAAACAATTAATAAATTGTTGGTTGATGGATCGTATTGTATAAATTGAATATTCACATCACTTAAACCATTCACTTTTGAATAATGCGTATAATCTTTTTCAGTGATAGAGTATGAGTAAAGATTTGTTTTTGCAGCAAATATTTTATCATTTACTTTTTCAACACTCGCGGATGAATTAAATGAAGAATGCGTTTGCCATTGTCCAATTGGAACTTGCTGTGCGTATTGAATTGTAGGATAAATCAATATCAAAAGGATAGCACATACCTGAAGTAACTTGGATAGATTCATAGTTCAAAAATAATGTATTTACATCTTTGCTCAACAGATAAGTTCGACTTTCTTACACAGCAGACAAGTGTTTGCGTTAAACCAAGTATAATGTGTTAAGATGATATTATAATGACACAAAGTTGATATTTAACGATAGAAACGAAACTTTAGTATTTTGTATTTCTATTTTTTATGATTAATGGTATCTTTGCGCCCCTTATGTGGAAACTACTTGCTCAATTTATACTGCGCTTTCGAGCACCTCTTCTCATCGTCATTTCTATTTCAACCATCATCATGGGAATTTTTGCAAGTAAAGCAAAAATGAAATATGATTTAAGTAGTGCAATTCCTGTTGACAATCCTAAGTATATTGAACATCAAAATTTTAAAAAAATGTTTGGTGAAGATGGGGGGATGTTAGTGGTGGGTTTTGATACCAAAGATGTTTTTGAACCTACATTTTTTAAAAAATTTGTTGAATGGCAAGAGGCGATTAAAAAAGTTGATGGTGTTGAAAATATGCTGAGTATTCCAACTTCTATTAATGTTAAAAAACAAGAGACTGATAGTTCAAGTAAATTAATTGCTGAACCAATATTTAATTCAACCAAGAATTTTGATTCAAGTGTGCACGAATTTTTGAATCTCCCTTTTTATAAAAATCTTTTATACAATCCTTCTACAAATTCATATCTCACAGCTATCTATTTAGATAAGATAAAATTAAAAACAGCAGAACGAGTTCGAATTATTAATGAGATTAAATTGGTTACTGAAACATTTTCGAATGAAACCAATACAGAAATGCATTATTCTGGATTGCCATTTATTAGAACAGAGTTTGCTCAAAGTGTTCAGTATGAAATGAAATTGATTTTGATAGCCTCATTATTATTAACTGCCTTCATATTATTTTTATTTTTTCGATCATTTAGTTCAGTCATTTTTTCGGTGCTCATTGTATTTGCTGGGGTTTTATGGGCACTTGGTTTATTGTATTTAATGGATTATCGGATATCCATTTTAACCGCCTTGGTGGGTCCTTTGGTGGTTGTAATTGGTATACCAAATTGTATTTACTTTTTAAATAAATATCATACACAGTATTCGTTATTGGGTAATAAAAAGGAGGCCTTATTGAGTATGGTTGAACGTATGGGGGTTGTTACCTTATTTACCAATTTAACTGCTGCCATTGGATTCGGTGTTTTTTATTTTACAAAAAGTGAAGTATTAAAAGAATTTGGATTGATTGCGGGTATTAGTATTATTGTTGTATTTCTTCTCTCCCTGTTTTCTATTCCTGCTATTTTTAGTTACTTAAAAGAACCAGAAGAAAAGCACACGAAATATTTAGAAAACAAATTTTTAAGCGCTGTTTTATTGAAGTTTGAATTTTGGGTATTGAATCATAAAAAATATGTGACTGTATTTTGGACTGTAATGGTTATCATTTCGGTTTTGGGTATTATGAAATTGAAAACCCTCGGATATATTGTGGATGACCTGCCTAAGAAGAACAAAATTTATACAGATTTAAAATATTTCGAGAAAAATTTTCATGGGGTTATGCCACTTGAAATTGTGATAGATACTAAAAAGAAAAACGGAGCAACCACACTACCTACTCTGCAAAAACTTGATGAATTGTCGATGGCATTAAGTAACTATCCTCAAATTGCTAAACCTTTGTCGGTTGTTGAGGCTATTAAATTTGCTCGTCAAGCTTATTATGATGGTGATAGCAGTAGTTATGGTGTACCCAATAGTTTTGATGTAGCTTTTTTATTACCGTATTTGCGTATGAAAACAGATGCAAATAAAACATCGCAGTTTTCGCAATTGGTGAGTTCTTTTGTTGATTCAAGTAAACGATTTACACGAATTAGTGTTGGCATTGAAGATATAGGCTCTCAAAAATTACCTGTTTTATTAGATAGTATTCAACAAAATGCCAATGCAATATTTGACACTTCACGATATCATGTTTCATTTACAGGCACAAGTATCGTATTTCTTGAAGGAAGCAGATTCATCATTAATAGTTTACGTGATAGTCTGGTCCTAGCCTTAATCATGATTATCTTTTGCATGATATTTTTATTTCGTTCATGGCGTATTGTGTTGATTTCAATTATTACCAATATGATTCCATTAGCCATTACCGCAGGCGTAATGGGTTATTTTAAGATTACATTGAAACCCTCCACAGTGCTTGTATTTAGTATTGCCTTAGGTATTGCTATAGATGTAACTATTCGATTTTTAGTGAACTATAAACAAGATTTACCTAAGTATAATTATAATATTCAAGATACGATTAAAGCTACGATTCAAGAAACGGGTATTAGTATTATTTACACCTCATTGATATTAGCGGCTGGATTTATTGTGTTTTTAGTTTCACAATTTGATGGTACAAAAGCATTGGGTTACTTAACTGCGCTTACACTTTTTATGGCGATGCTTACCAATTTAACAGTCCTACCTGCTTTGTTGGTTTGGTTTGATAAACAAGAGAAGAAGAAGTAAATAAGAATTATTTCATCCTCATTTGATTTCAACACATTCCTATTTACTCAAGTACATACTTCTATCTTTATACAATTGTCTAAAATAAGGATCGCGTAAATCTTTAATAAATCGAATAGCCTCTCCGGTACTTTTCATTTCTGGCCCAAGTTCTTTATTTACTCCAGGAAATTTATCAAATGAAAAAACGGGCTCTTTCATTGCAAAGCCCACTAGCTTTTTGTCGTAGGTAAAATCTGAAAGTTTATTCGCCCCTAACATGATCTTAGTGGCAATATTTAAATATGGAATTTGGTATGCCTTAGCTATAAAAGGTGTTGTACGCGATGCACGTGGATTGGCTTCAATGACATATACATTACCATCTTTAATGGCGAACTGAATATTAATAAGACCAACAATATTCAACGCCTTTGCAATTTTTAGAGCGTAATGCTCCATTGTTGTCACTATGAGCGGCGTTAAATTGAAAGCAGGTAACATGGCATGACTATCGCCACTATGAATGCCCGCTGGTTCAATATGTTCCATAACACCCATGATATGAATTTGTTCGCCATCGTATATTGCATCTACTTCAGCTTCTTGACATCTATCTAAGAAATGATCAATTAGAATTTTATTATCAGGAATATGTTTGATAATACTAATCACCGCTTTTTCAACCTCTTCATCATTAATTACTATTCTCATTCTTTGTCCACCCAATACATAACTTGGACGAACCAATACAGGATAACCGACGGTATTTGCAACTTCAATGGCTTCTTCAACGGTATATGCACTTCCGTAGTCGGGATAAGGAATACCAAGATCTTTAAGCATGTCTGAGAATCGACCACGATCTTCGGCGATATCCATATTATCGAATGAAGTACCAATAATTTTGATTCCTTTTTCAAATAATTTTTTCGAAATTTTGAGTGCTGTTTGTCCGCCCAATTGAACAATAACACCCTCTGGTTTTTCATGTTCAATAATTTCCCAAACATGTTCCCAATAAACTGGTTCGAAATAAAGTTTATCGGCCATATCAAAATCGGTACTTACTGTTTCGGGATTGCAATTGATCATGATCGCTTCATAACCACATTCTTTAATTGCAAGTAAGCCATGTACACAACAATAGTCAAATTCAATACCTTGCCCTATTCGATTCGGACCACTTCCTAATACAATGATTTTCTTTTTATCAGTTACTTTTGATTCATTATGTTGGATGGTTGAAAATTTTGATTTGGTTTCAAAGGTGCTATAAAAATAAGGAGTTAAGGCTTCAAATTCAGCGGCACAAGTATCAACCATTTTAAACACTCGGGTGATGCCCAGCGATTTTCTTTTTTCGTATAATTCATCTTCAGTACCATCATTCATGATACGAACGATTTGCTCATCGCCAAAACCATTTTGTTTGGCTTTTTCAAGTAATTCAGTTGGTAAGGTATCAATTTTATATTTTTCAATTTCCTTTTCAATATCACAAAGTTTTTTTATTTCGTATAAAAACCATTTGTCGATACCATGGCTCGCTTTTGAAATTGAATTTACACTTACGCCTGCCATTAATGCATCTTTGATTCTGAATATCCTATCCCATTTTGGCGTTTTTAAATATTCAAGAATATCATCCGTTTTCATTAAGCTCTTTCCATAATAACCTAGTCCAACCGCATTGTTTTCGAGACTTTGACATGCCTTTTGAATTGCTTCAGTAAAACTTCTTCCAATAGCCATTACCTCACCAACACTTTTCATTTGTAAGCCAAGTGTATCTTTAGCGCCTTTAAATTTATCGAAATTCCACCGAGGTATTTTTACAATAACGTAGTCGAGAGCGGGTTCAAAAAACGCAGATGTGGTGCCAGTAATTTGATTTTTTAATTCATCCAAAGTATAGCCCAATGCTAATTTCGCGGCAACCTTTGCAATTGGATATCCAGTAGCTTTACTTGCTAACGCAGATGAGCGAGAAACCCTTGGATTGATTTCAATGGCAATAATTTCTTCAGTCTCAGGATTTAGTGCAAACTGTACATTACAACCACCCGCAAAATTACCAAGGTCACGCATCATTTTGATGGCGGTATTTCGCATATGTTGAAAGGCTGTATCACTCAATGTCATGGCAGGTGCTACTGTAATTGAGTCGCCAGTATGCACACCCATCGGATCAAAATTCTCAACAGTACAAATAATACAAACATTGTCGGCGCTATCGCGAAGTAATTCTAATTCAAATTCTTTCCAACCTAAAACGGCTTTCTCAACCAGTACTTCATGAATAGGTGAGGCTTGTAATCCTCTATTTAATGCTTCATCTAAATCATCTTTATCATGTACAAAACCACCGCCTGTTCCACCAAGGGTAAAGGATGGCCGAATCACTAATGGGAATCCAATTTCTTGCGCAAATTCTTTTCCTTCTAAATATGAATTAGCGGTTCTGGCTGTCGCAACATTTACACCGAGTTGAATCATCCATTGACGAAATTGTTCTCTATCCTCAGCTTTATCAATGGCTTTAATATCAACACCAATCAGTCGAACATTATATTTTTCCCAAATGCCAAGCTCTTCAGCTTCTTTGGCAAGGTTCAGTGCCGTTTGTCCACCCATAGTTGGAAGAACCGCATCAATTTGATTTTCTTCTAATATTTGCTCAATACTTTCAACAGTTAATGGCAGTAGGTAAACCCGATCGGCCATCATGGGGTCGGTCATAATGGTAGCTGGATTTGAATTAATCAAAATCACTTTTACACCTTCCTCTCTAAGAGATCGAGCGGCTTGCGTTCCACTATAATCAAACTCGCAAGCTTGACCAATGATAATTGGACCAGAACCAATAATTAAAACGGAATGAATTGAGTTGTCTTTAGGCATTTTTTTTTTACCACGAGTGTATTCGCGTGATGAAATGAAAAACCGAACTTATTTTGTTACTGTAAGCAATTTACTTTTAAGTGAAGAAGCTTGTCAGTGAACGCGCAAAGTTAATAGAGTGAAGTCAATTTTAAAAGTTTGGGGATAAGTAAAAGTAATAACATCAACATTTTTTAAATTGGCCTTTAATTCAATAGAAAATATATGAAGGTATTTTGCTGATGCCTTGTGAGTGAACCAATTCATACATGTTGTCGGTATTATTGAAGCTAGGTCTGTCATGTTTAAGTTGACCTTTTTCCTGTTGAATTTATTTATTTAATTCTGATTAGGGTTATTAGTTTGATTTTAACCCAGATTCAACATCAGAAATGCCGAAACGATAAAGGAATTGTAATTCAACCTTTTACAAAGCCTGAAAACAATTTCTAAATCGGGGTAAATCCAACTAACACATTAGCATTTTCCTTTGTCAAATTCTAATGCGTAACTTGGGTTTAAGTATCTTATTCTTCTCAAATAAATTTATCTATCTTTATTGCAATGTATAGAACTTATATTTTATCAGCTTTTATTCTATTACTGATACTTGTCGGATGCGATAAGGATGAGTTTATCACTCCAATTGATTACCGACAGTTTTATAGTGGTCAATTTCAAATTCAATACATACAATCCTTTTCTGATAGTAAATTTCCTATTTCCAATTATTATATAGATACCAATCTCTTGGTTGATTTTTATTATCACAAAAACGAGTTTGTCAAAGGTTTGTTTTTTGATACCATTCCTCAGCGAGCTATACATATGAAATTTAAAAATGATAGTTTTCTTTCAGAACATATGTTTCAAATATTTGAATCTGGCGAACTTAAAATAGATCCCGGATTTTCATTTCCAGAGTATATAGGTGAAGGTGGATTTAAACATTTCGATACCATTTCATTTCAAACTGCCTTTATGAGTGATAGTCGATCGTACCATTTATTCATTCGAGGAAAAAAAGTACCATAAATTTTAAAGTTTGATACAATAATTAAATTAAGTAATATGAAATTTCTAACCCTTTTATTCATACTTATAGCCAATTGTAGTTTTGGTCAACAAGTAGAATTGCTTAGCAAGCACTTAAATATCTATCAGAATGTAAGAGATTTTTGTTTGTCTGAAAATAATGAAGAGGCTTTTTTTACCATTCAAAGTGCGAACCAAGATTTATCACAAATTGTTTGTGTAAAAAACAGCAAATGGGATCAACCCGAATTAATGCCTTTTTGTGATGAATATTCATACATGGAACCTTTTCTGACCAGCGATGGTAAACGGCTTTATTTTGCATCTGATAGAAATAAAAATGATTCTGCTAAAACTAAAAGTGATTTTGACATTTGGTTTGTTGAAAGAATCAATCTAAAAAGTAGTTGGTCTAAACCCATCAACGTTGGAAACAATGTAAATTCTGATAACAATGAATTTTATCCAACTTTAGCTTCAAATAATAATCTCTATTTCACTATGGATAGTAAAAATGGATTAGGAAAAGATGATATTTATTTTTGCAAATGGAATGGCAAAGAATATGCTCAACCTGAAATCTTAAACACTCAAATCAATAGCGAAGGTTACGAATTCAATGCCTTTATATCATTAGATGAAACCTTTCTTATCTATACGAAATACAATGCTAAAGACGGGTTGGGAAGTGGCGATTTATATCTTGCAAAAAAAGACAAATCAGGAGAATGGATGAAAGCAGAAAACATGGGATCGGATATTAATACAAAGTACATGGAATATTGTCCATTTTACGATAATAAAAATGCGACTCTTTATTTTACAAGTAAACGAAATAATCTTAATCCAACTAAATTCAAAAGTTTAAAAGAATATCAGGCTTATATATCAAATAGTGAAAATGGATTAAGTAAAATTTATAAATACAAATTGACCATTCATTAATAAGGCCACTTATCCAATTTAAATTTAGGTATATGATGACAATCAATATAAATTGATATCACATGCTCAACGCAAAATTCAATTTAAGACTTAAGTGCAAGTTTATTAGCCTCTACACATGCTAATAGTTCAGCTATAAAAACTTTTGCTAATTTATCAGTAGCTACTTTGTTTAGTGCCGAACCCTTCTCATCAAAATCTTTTTCAACATTGGGCACAGGAAACATATTGGTGACTGTCCATGCACCTATTTTCCAAAGAATAAATTGTAAAGAAACCAAGGCTTGTGATCCACCAAAAATACCAGCTGATACAGTGCTAATCGAAATGGGTTTGCCATGCCATTCATCATACAATAAATCTATCGCATTTTTTAAACTCGCAGGGAAACTTCCATTGTATTCGGGTGTAACTATGATAATTCCATCCGAACTTTTTATCTTATTGGCAAAATCAATCACATTAGCTGATGGATTTTTTAAAGTTTTAATGGTGTCTTGAAAAATGGGAAAATTGTATTCCTTTAAATCTAAAATTTCAGAACTTGCTAAATTATTCTCTTCCAAATAATGTTGAAAGTATAATGCAACATTGTGGCTTTTACGTTCTCGTCTTACGCTTGATGAAATGATAACTAGATGAGGCATTTTTATTTATATTTTGATTTTCTAAAACGCAGTCATTTGACTACCTTGGGTCCTGTAGTAGTTGAACAAATTTTAATTTGAGACTTAACTCTTTAAATGAAGACCGCTGCAAAATTCTTGATTGTATAAAAGATAACGCCAATTTCCTTAATACGCTCGATCTTATTGCAACGGTCTTAAATCAACTACTAAAAAAATACTTATGCAGTCGCGAGAGCAGCTAACATTGATTTTACATGGTCGTGATCAGCAACCAATAAACTATGTTGTGATTTGATCATAGTTTGCTGTTCGGCATTTAAATTTTCAATATCATTATCCAATGCTTTTTTGTAAGTGTCCTTTGCAATGTCTTCGCCATATTCGCACGAATTGAGAATGGCTTTTCTATCTTTCCCTGTCAATGCAGCTTTTACATCCATCCAAACACGAAAAAATTTACCCGTGTTCTTTGTCCCTTCAGCTGGCTTACCACCTAACTTGTTAACTTCATGTACTAATTCAGATTTACATTTATGGCTCGTTGATGCGAACTTTGCAAACTGCGTTTTCAAATCTTGTTCCTCAGTTTCTTTGGCTGCTGTTTCGTAACCTTCAATTCTATCATTATTAATTGTGATAAGTGTGTTTAGTACATCAATTGTTTTTTCGTTTTCCATTTTTTTTGTTTAATTGTTATTTAAAATATGACTAATCTGAATGATTGAGATTTACTCAAACGTTTAATGCACCTTGGTTGCCTGTAACTAAATTGGCTCCTGTAACAACCGATGCCACCATCTTTAAAAAATTGATCATCCTATTGCCATCTGTATCCCAATAATAGCAAGAGGTTGGAGATACTTTGATGATAGAAATAGTTGGATCATCCTTGCCTTCCTTAAACCAAATTTTTGCTGCAGGTGTCCAGAGTTCTTCAATTTGACTTTTGTCTAAAATTATTTCAGCATCTCCATTTACTACAAGGTAGGAGCTTTTCGCAGGGCTTGAAAAAAATAATTGAACATGTTTATTCTGCTCAATTTCTTTGTTTTTAATGCTATTCTTTTCGCTGTAAAACCAAAGATTGCCTTGATCGCAAACCTTTATAACTGTCATAGGTCGACAAGTCGAACCATCGTCAATTTTTAAGTTTGTACAAAAAAGACAAACCATAATATCATCCACCAAACTTTTTAATTTGTTTATGGCTTCTTCGTTATTCAAATTTTCGGTATTGCTCATTTTTAATTTTGTTTGGATTACTTTCTATCCAACAAAATTGATGCTTTTAGTTAGTGTAAGCATTACAGAATTTTAGAAACATATTCCATGATTCGCACATTACCAATTTTGATGATTATCTGTAAAGGCAGTCTAAAATCAATATTGAAAGAAATTAGAATAGGCTGCTTTTGCAAATAAATAAAATGACGGTTCTCCTAATAAAGTATGTCGTTGCGAGGAGGTACGACGAAGCAATCTAAATGAAAAGTTTAAACTCAGACTGCTTCGTGCCTCGAAGTGACGGTACTCACATAAAATTGGAATCATTAAGTCGAAGGAGGCAATCTCCTATTTGATTTGGTCCAGTTTGAGGTAAAATCATTCGAATATTAATTCTTAAAAGTGACTATCAATCATCTCTCCTGAAGTTTCGAAAAACGTTAATCTAAGAAGTAAAATTTTGGGGCTATCAACAGTAGAATCCAAACCGTTCAAAGTTCCGGCTATCATTCCAAGCCTTCATTTCGCTACGTTTCACTGCACTCCATTCAGGGCTTTCCATTCTATCCGGCAGCCTCTCAGCGTTTTATTCTCTCTTCAACTGTTCTATGAAAAAATTGAACAGTAATAATTTTATGAAACTGAAATTATCGCTAAACTATTACTTGTATTCTTTTCTAAGTACTTTTATATCACCAATGAGTTGTTGTACTGAGCCATCATTTGTGCCATCATAAGTGCCACGAATTCGTTTTTCTTTATCTACTAAAACAAAATATTTAGTATGAATAAAATCAGGTAATATCTCTTTCTTGGTTGTATCATCAACAGCAGCAACCAAATAACTATTAATGGCCATACTATACAAATCGTGTTTATCGCCCGTTAAAAATATCCATTGATTTGGATCTGCATCGAATTTCAATGAGTATAATTTTAATTGCTGAACGGTATCCGTTTCAGGGTTTACTGTATGCGAAACAAATGCAATATCATTTTGTCCACGAAAAGTTTGATAAACTTTCGACATATTCTCATTCAGCTTTGGACAAATTCCTTTACAGGTTGTAAAAAAATATTCAACAACATATATCTTACCTTCCAAATCCTTTTCGGTAATGGTTTTGCCTTCTTGATTTGTGAATGAAAACGATTCTACTTTATGTCCAGGATTACCATAATAATTGAGCCGTTTCGGTACATTCATCATAGTTGTATAATAGTAACCAAGAAAGCCAATACCCAATAACATGAAAAAAGTGATGAGTATAATTGCAGTTTTATTCATTTTCATTTTGCAAAAGTATTATCGAAAAATGATAAATAGGCAATTGATTTTAGCAATCATTATTAAAGGTAAAGAATGATACTGGTTGAAGTTAACTTTAGTTCTTCTTAAACATTTTCATGAGCTTCTCTTTTCTATTTAACGCCATCAACATCATAACAGGTACAATAATTAAGGTAATTAATGTTGCAAACCCAAGTCCAAATATCATGGTCCATGAAAGTGGTCCCCAGAAAGCAACACTATCGCCACCAAAGAAAATATGAGGATTACCCGTTTGAAACAAAAGCGCAAAATCCATATTTAAACCAACTGCCAACGGCACCAAACCTAACATCGTTGCCGAGGCTGTCAGCACAACCGGTGTCATACGGGTTCTACCTGCTTCCATCAAGGCATCATAAGGCGAGAGACCTTCATTCAATTTTATATCAGCAAACTCAATTAATAATATACCATTTCGCACCACAATACCAGCAAGAGCCACAATACCAATACCAGTCATAACAATTACAAATTGCATATTAAATATCCATATGCCTAAAAGCACACCAATAATACTTAAGAGAATTTCACTCATAATAATGAGAGCTCTAGAAATAGAATTGAATTGAGTAATTAAAACTAAAAAGATTAATACAAATGAAATCCCCATGGCCGTACCCAAAAATATACCTGTTTCGGCCTGTTCTTCTTGCTCACCACCCATTCGAATATTGACACCACTTGGCGCATTAAATTGATCAATTTCATTTTGCAATTGAGCTACAACCTCATTGGCATTAAATTCGCTGGTTACATTCGACGAAATTGAAATGATTCGCTTTTCATCTTTACGTTTGATACCACCATAAGTATTACCATATTTCAAATCTACAAAACTTCCTATCGGTACCTGACGTATTGCACCACCCATAGCCATATCACGATAGGTCATACTAATATTTTTTACTACGTCAATATTATTTCGTTGTTCTGAATTCAATCGTAATGTAATTGGATAATCATCGTTGGCATCTTTAAATCTTGAAATTTCTGATCCAAACATGGCAGTACGTAAATCTCCTGCAATCATACCTGTACTAATCCCTTCAATATTCATACGTGAACGTTCGATATCAAAAATGATCTCTGGCTTATTTGCTTGGAAATCGCTTTTTAATTCTTCAACACCGCCAATTTGTTTATTGTCTAAATACTTTTTTAATCGCTTTGAAGTCGCAACGAGTGAATCTAAATTTTCACCAGTTAACTCAATCAAAATTGGTTTTGCTGTTGGCGGTCCATTACTTTCTTGATCAACGGTAATTTTAGTTCCAGGAATATTTTTCACATTCGCTCTTACTTTTTCAAGAATAGTTTGTGTGCTTTTTCCATGCCGCTTTTCGAATGGCACAAACGAAATCGTAATTTTTCCTCTATTCGGGTAATCTCCAATTTCACCACTATTTTGATCTGTTGCACCCACTTTTACATTCGAAATCACTGAGGTAACCATCGGATTCGTTTTATTCGTAGCTGGATCCATATCTAAGGCACTATAAACTTTTGCTTCAAGTTGTTTCAGCACCTCATTTGTTTTAGCTTGATCAGTTCCTTCAGGCATAGTCAAATACACATAAGTAAAATTGGGTTCTGATGAAGGGAAGAAAACTGTTTTAGGCGGCTTGATCACAATCAGAGAAACAGATAAAATTAATAGGAAAATGACTGTTCCTAGTGATATGGCTCGATGATGTAAAGCCCATGAAAGAAATTTCAAATAGCCATTTAAAACACTTGGCCAAACTTTCGTTTGAAATGAATGAATGATTTTAACTAAGAAATATTTGTTTAACAAAAACAGTAAAAATATGACAATCACAAAATTACCAAACCCATGTGAACCAGCAAGATGAGCAATGATACCAACTACTAAAAACAAAATAGATGTAATACTAGTTCCTTTCGTCCATTTAATTTTTTCTTTGCCATCGTACTCTTCATCCTTCATAAAATCAACTGCAAAAACTGGATTAATAATATAGGCCACCAATAGTGAAGCAACTAAAGTAATAATTAATGTGATCGGTAAATAAAACATGAAACTACCAATCACTCCTTTCCAAAATGCAAGTGGAATAAACGGTAACAAGGTTGTTATAGTTCCGGTTAATACAGGTAAAAAAACCTCACCTGTTGCTTTTTTAACAGCCGCTTTAATCGGAATTTTCTCATCATGAAATATACGATGCGAATTTTCAATGACGACAATGGCATCATCTACCACAATACCCAGGGCGAGTAAAAAGGCGAACAATACAATCATATTTAACGTAAAACCAATTGAAGGTAAAACCATGAATGCAATAGCGCATGAAAGCGGAACAGACAAGGCAACAAATAATGCATTGGTGGTTCCCATAAAAAACATCAAGATAAATGTGACCAAAATAAATCCAATGATAATTGTATTTATTAAATCGTGTAAGGTTGTTTTCGTTTTATCAGATTGATCACCCGTTACAACAACACTTAACTCCTTAGGCAATTCTGATTTTTGCATTTGAGCAATTATGGTATCAATTTTTTCAGAGGCATCAATTAAGTTTTTACCACTTGCTTTAAT
>Ga0116157_10003184_pt1 | contig 15779 bp, 15 predicted proteins | sample AD_UKC048_MetaG_FD_89882 | JGI IMG/M metagenome (GOLD analysis project Ga0116157, IMG submission 89882) | Active sludge microbial communities of municipal wastewater-treating anaerobic digesters from USA - AD_UKC048_MetaG | ecosystem: Engineered > Bioreactor > Anaerobic > Digestate | place: USA...
ATGCAAGGCAGCAGATATTGCCCACATCCAGGCACGCATTGGAATGCGTTGCGATGTAACTCCCCTGCCCCAAATGGCATTGCTGGCGCTTCAAGGCCCGCAAGCCATCACCGTGATGCAGCGACTCTCCCCTGGCATTGAAAAGCTGGTCTTCATGAGTGGAGCCAGAGTCATCATAGGTGGCTCCGCGGCTGGATCAGCACAACAAATTGAGTGTTTTGTAACCCGCAGCGGCTACACGGGGGAAGATGGGTTCGAGATTTCCGTTCATGAAATGCAGGCCGAGGCATTGGCCCACGCGCTGCTGGCGCAGCCCGAAGTCAAACCCATTGGCCTGGGCGCCCGCAATTCGCTCCGCCTTGAAGCCGGGTTATGCCTGTACGGAAACGATATCGACAACAGCACCACACCGGTGGAGGCTCAACTCAACTGGGCCATGCAAAAGGTGCGCCGTACCGGAGGGGCACGGGCAGGCGGCTTCCCTGGCGCTCCCAAGGTTCTGGCACAGCTTGCCGGAGATCCGGGGACTTTGACCCGCAAACGCGTCGGGCTGGTAGCGCTGGAACGCATCCCCGTGAGGGACCACACGGAACTGCGGGACACGGCAGGAAATCGCATTGGCGAAGTCACCAGCGGGCTACTCGGGCCCAGCATCGACAAACCCGTGGCTATGGGCTACGTTAACGCACAACTTGCAGCGCCAGGCACGCGTGTAAACGCCATCGTGCGCGGAAAGCCCGTTCCCATGGAAGTTGCACCGATGCCTTTTGTTCCCCACCGCTATTTCCGCGGCTAAGCTCTAATTTTTATCACTTCCCTTTTTTCACTGGAGAAAAATATGATCAAGTACACCGAAGACCACGAATGGCTCACCATTGACAACAATATCGCCACCGTGGGCATCACCCACCATGCGCAGGACGCGCTGGGCGACGTGGTGTTTGTGGATCTACCCGAAGTGGGCAAGACCTTCGAGCCGAAGGACGTTGCAGGCGTCGTGGAGTCCGTCAAAGCAGCCGCCGATGTGTACATGCCGGTCAGCGGCGAAATCACTGAAGTGAATGAAGCCCTGCGCGCCGACCCCTCGCTGGCCAACTCTGATCCACTCGGCGCAGGCTGGTTTTTCAAGGTGAAACTCTCCAACCCGGCGGAACTCGATGCCCTGATGGATGAAACCAGCTACACAACCTTCTCAGCCAACGCCTGACCATGACACCGACGCTTGCCGAACTCGAAAATCCGTCCGAATTCATAGCCCGCCACATTGGTATTGGCGAAGACGATGAAACCCTCATGCTCAAGACTGTGGGCGCAGCTTCACGCCGCGAGCTGATTGATGGCATCGTGCCGCGCTCAATAGCGCGCCGCAATGCTATGGCTATTCCGGCGGCCATTTCCGAAGCGACGGCACTGGCCGAGCTCAAGGCCATGGCGTCAAAAAATCAGGTTTACAGAAACTTCATCGGCCAAGGCTATTACGGCACTCATACGCCCGGCGTAATACTTCGCAATATTCTTGAAAACCCCGCTTGGTACACCGCCTATACCCCCTACCAGGCCGAAATTTCGCAGGGCCGCATGGAGGCACTGGTCAACTTCCAGACGATGGTGTGTGACCTCACTGCCATGCCCATCGCGAATGCGTCGATGCTGGATGAAGCCACTGCAGCGGCCGAGGCGATGACGCTGGCCAAGCGCAGCGTCAAGAGCAAAAGCAACACCTTCATCGTGGCCGGTGACTGTCACCCTCAGACAATTGAAGTTATTCAAACCCGCGCCCGGCCATTGGGTATTGCAGTGGTGCTGGCGAATTCAGCACCGGAGTGGGAAACGGCACTGGCTGGAGAATACTTCGCAGTCCTGGGGCAATACCCCGCCACCAGCGGCCGCATTGACGATTTACGCGCCGATGTTGAAAAAGTCCATGCCAAACAGGCGGCCTTCATCGTTGCGGCTGACCTGCTGGCGCTCACCTTGCTGACCCCGCCTGGCGAATGGGGCGCGGACATTGTGGTGGGCACCACGCAGCGCTTTGGCATGCCACTGTGCAATGGTGGCCCGCACGCAGCGTACCTGGCCTGTCGTGATGACTTCAAACGCTCCATGCCCGGACGACTCGTTGGCGTGAGTGTGGATGTGCATGGCAACCCAACCTATCGGCTGGCTCTGCAAACGCGGGAACAGCATATTCGGCGTGAAAAAGCCACCTCGAACATCTGTACCGCGCAGGTGTTGCCGGCCGTGGTGGCGAGCATGTACGCGGTGTACCACGGCCCGGCTGGCCTCAAGCGGATTGCGCAACGCGTGGCCGCCTACACCGCCATCTTGGCGCAGGGACTGACGCAATTGGGCCATCCCCCAAAGCAGGACAGTTCGTTTGACACAGTTACCCTGAAAACTGGAAATGCTACAAACTCAATAGCTGCTCGCGCACTATCCATGAGGGCTAACCTCAGAATTTACTTCGAAAATTACCTGTGTATTTCGCTGGACGAGACCACTACACGAGCCGATGTGGAACTCATATGGTCCATCTTTGCAAAGGATGGCCAAACCCTTCCGTCGTTTGATTCTTTTGAGATTGGCATAGTGCCGCTGATACCCGCAGCACTGCAGCGCACCAGCGCCTACCTCACGCATCCGGTGTTCAACACGCATCACTCAGAAACCAGCATGCTGCGTTACATCAGGCGCCTGTCCGATAAAGATCTGGCGCTGGACCGCAGCATGATCCCGCTGGGCAGTTGCACCATGAAGCTCAATGCGACCAGCGAGATGATTCCCATCACCTGGCCAGATTTTGCGAATATCCATCCGTTTGCACCACGCGATCAGATGCAGGGCTATGTCGAACTGGACGAGCAGCTGCGCGCCTGGTTGTGTCAGGCCACCGGTTACGCTGGCATCAGTCTGCAACCCAATGCAGGCTCACAGGGAGAATATGCCGGCCTGCTGGCGATCAAGGCTTTTCACGACGCCAAGGGTCAGGGGCACCGCACCATCTGCCTGATTCCCTCCAGCGCCCACGGCACCAACCCCGCCAGCGCGCAGATGGCAGGCCTGCAGGTGGTCGTCACCGCCTGCGACGCCAGTGGCAACGTGGACATGGCTGACCTTAAAGCCAAGTGTGAGCAACACAGCGCCAATCTGGCCGCCGTGATGATCACCTACCCCAGCACGCACGGCGTATTCGAGACCCAGGTAAAAGAACTCTGCACTCTCGTACACAGCCACGGTGGCCGCGTGTATGTGGATGGCGCCAACATGAATGCGCTAGTCGGCGTAGCCGCGCCCGGCGAGTTTGGCGGTGATGTGAGTCACCTGAACCTGCACAAGACCTTCTGCATTCCGCACGGCGGCGGCGGTCCGGGTGTAGGCCCCGTTTGTGTGGTGGCCGATCTGGTACCGTATTTGCCAGGTCATGCCACGGGAGGCTTGCCGGTCAATGGCGTGGGTGCCGTGTCAGCCGCCCCGTTGGGCAACGCGGCCGTGCTACCCATAAGCTGGATGTATTGCCGCATGATGGGGCCGGAGGGTTTGAAGCAGGCAACCGAAATAGCCATTTTGAGCGCCAACTACATCAGTGCCCGCCTCAAGGACCACTACCCAACTCTTTACGCAAGTGACAATGGGCACGTAGCGCATGAATGCATTCTGGATTTGCGACCACTCAAGGAATCCAGCGGTGGCGCCAACGGCATCTCGGCGGAAGATGTGGCCAAGCGACTGATGGACTATGGCTTTCACGCGCCCACGCTGAGCTTTCCGGTACCGGGCACTCTGATGGTTGAACCCACCGAAAGTGAAACACTCGACGAACTAGACCGCTTCATTCACGCAATGATCTCGATCCGCCAGGAGATCGCGAAAGTCGAAAAAGGTGAATGGCCACAGGATAACAACCCGTTAAAGCACGCACCGCACACTGCCGCATCGCTGATGGATGAAGCTTGGAGCAGGCCCTACTCTCGGGAAACAGGCGCTTTTCCGTTAGCAACCTTGAAACACGTGAAATACTGGCCACCCGTTGGCCGCGTAGACAATGTGTATGGTGACCGCAACCTGTTTTGCAGTTGTGTGCCAGTCAGTGATTTCGCCGCCTGAGATCCCCCTCATGACCAACAAGCCATCAATTACAGAAACCACTCTGGAAACCCTTCGCGAGGACCTCGCACTGGCCCTGCGGGCCGCTGCGCATCACGACCTGTCAGAAGGTGTCTGCAACCATTTCAGTGTGGCGCTGCCTGACGGCTCTGAGCGCTATCTGATCAACCCGCGGGGTTTGCACTGGAGCGAAATCGGCCCCGATGACATCGTTCTGATTGACGCCAAAGGCAACGTGCTGGAAGGTCGCCACCGCGTCGAACCCACGGCGCTGTTTATCCACGCCGCAGTGCACCAGATCACCGGACATGCCGTGGTGCTGCACACGCACATGCCCTATGCCACTGCGCTCACGCTGACGGCCGACCGCGCGCTGGATCCAACGCTCAGTCAAAACGCCATGCGCTTTCTCGGGCGTATCGCGATTGATGCCCAGTACAACGGGCTGGCACTGGATAACGTCGAAGGTGAACGCATCGCGCGTGCAATGATGGGCAAAGACATTGCATTTTTGGGTAACCACGGCGTGATCGTGGCAGGGCCAAGCCTGGCCTGGGCTTACGACGATTTGTACTATCTCGAACGCGCCTGCATTCACCAGGTGATTGCGGCGTCCACTGGCCGTCCACTGGTCCCCGTGAATGCCAATCTGGCTGCTCATGTAGCAGCGCAGATTCAGGGTGAACGCGAACAGTCTGACCTGTTCTTTGAAGCGCTGCGTCGGATGTTGCCGACGCCATCCAGCCTCTAATCCGTCACCCGTCCCCTCAGAGCCTTGGTTTCTGAACGTTGGCTTTTACCTTCTAGCCGGCGTTGCTTCGAGCCATAAGTAGGCTTGGTAGGATGTCGGGCCTTGGGTGGCACAGCAACACTGTTCACCAGTTCGTGCAAACGGGCAAAAGCATCCAGTTTGTTCATGTCCTGCGTGCGATGGCTTTGGGCTTTGATTACCAGCACACCATCCCGCGTGATGCGACTGTCTCGCAGTGCCTGCAACCGAACCTTCACATCATCAGGCAGGCTGGACGCCGCAATATCAAAGCGCAAGTGAATCGCGCTGGAGACTTTGTTGACGTTCTGCCCGCCCGCACCCTGCGCACGAATCGCGGAAATTTCGACCTCAGACTCCCTGATCTCAAGTGTGCGAGGTGCAGTCATGCCATTAATCGACTAGAGCAGTTCGCGCATCAGCTGTAATTGCGCCAGCGCCAAGTCGCCCGCGTGTTTGGCCAGACCCGGTTGAAACCACTCATCTGCCTCCGCTTTCGAAACCGAGGCACGCACGGCATCGATATTTCCCCGCATGCGCTGAGCATCAACCTGCAAACCTGGAAGAGCTTGCGCCAGCGCACGTGCGCTGCCGTGAGCTGATATGACCAGTTGCGGCCATTCGGCCAGCTCGGCCTGCCAGGCACCCAGTGCACGTTCATGCTCCTGCGGCATCACGGCCAGCAGGGCCGCTACCCGCTGGGGGACACGCTGGGATGCCGCAATGGCCACCATAGAAGCCACCGGGTTGTGCTTGTGCGGCATGTTGGACGGCCCGCCACGGCCCGGCTCCACCGGCTCGGCCACTTCGCCCACTTCAGCTTGGCTCATTAGAACGATATCCCGTGCAATTTTCCCCAGGCTACCCGTCAACAAACCCAGCTCACAACCCAAAGCCACCCATTCATCGCGCTGGGTATGCCACGACACTGGAGGCGCAGTCAGCTTCAGGTCTGCCGCCATCAATTCACTGACGCGCGCACCTTTGCCATTCATAGCCGACAGTGTGCCCACCGTACCACCCAGCTGCAATTTCAAGGCGTTTGGCCGCGCAACGTGTAGTCGCTGCAGGCTGCGTTGAAGCGGTGCGGCCCAGACCACACATTTAAAACCAAAGCTGGTCACAGACGCGGGCTGCATAAGCGTACGCGCCAGCATAGGGGTATGTGCATGAAGAGTTCCCAGTTCCAGCAATGCATTCACTGCCTTGCGGACATCGGCCTCGATCAAGTCCAGCGCGTCGCGGGTTACCAGAGCCATGGCCGTATCAATCGCATCCTGGCTGGTGCACCCGAAATGAACGTGTGCCACAGCAGCCGGGTTGAACAAACCCACCGTTTCCTTCAGGCTTTTTACCAGCGGAATGGCCAGGCTGCCGGCACGTGCGCTTTCACGCACCACCTTGGCCGTGTCGAACAGATCGACTTTGCAGGTTCCGATGATCGATTGGGCGGACGACTCGGGAATCAGCCCGACCGCCGCCTGAGCCCTGGCCAACGATGCTTCAAACTGGAGCATCGCCTGCACAAACGAACGATCACCAAACGCCTGCAAGCCTTCAGATGAGGACAGGAAACCCTCGAAGATACTGCTCATGAATCAACGTCGCAGCCGGATTTGGTTGGGCAGGGGCACAGAACGGCGCAACACGCCCTCACCCAGCCACAAGGCCGACCGACGCGCGCGCTGGGCAACAGTAGCTAGCGGCATCTGCTGGTAGTCGTCGTTGAACACTTCAAAACTATAGTCACCTCGGTAGCCCATCTGGTGCAACTTAAGTGTGAGTTCGGCCAGCGCTTCGCTGTGAACGCCCTCGCCAGGAAAAACGCGGAACGTACGGGCCGTGCTGATGCGCTCTTCCACCGTCTTAATCTCGTTCCACATGAAATCAGCCAGTTGCACCAGAAAAATCTTGTCGGGGTCCAGCATTTCCAGCTCGTCCAGTGGGGTCTTGGTGGCGAACATATGGAACGAATCAAATCCCAGCCCGAGGTTAGGCATGTCGGCCTGAGAGATGATGTCCCATGCCTGCGGAAACTCGTTGATGGTGCGGCCCCAGGAAAGGGCTTCAAACGCAATCTTGATGTTCATCGGAATCGCCAGCATGGCCAGCTTGCGCAGGTCACGCACCAACGCTGATGTTTCACCAGTGGCGTGCGTAGACGTTGAAGAACACGCAAGCATCACGCCACAACCCAGGGCATGGCACATCTCCAGCATCGACTTGGCGATGTCGATCTTGTATTCGTGCAAGTGACCCGACAAACCTTCAAAGTCGCGCAGCACCTGGAAACCGGTCACACGCAGGCCACTGTCCTTGACTTCCTGCACCGCAGCCTGCCAGCCATTGGGGTGCTGAACAAGATCCCGCGCCAGCAGCATCACCTGAGAAAAACCAGCATCGCGAATCGCATCCAGTTTGCCCTTGAGCGGACCTGCCAGCGAGATGGTGTCCATCCCGAAATCGTCAATATTGCCTTCGAACTGACTCATGCTGGTCTAGCTCCGCTCGTCATGGACCAACTCAAACATCACGCTGCCCATTACTGTGCGGGTCAGAGCACCACGCGAATCGAGCTGCGCGCCCTTGGACGCCACAAACTCAACACCACGTTGCCGCAACTGCGCCACTGTCGCCTGTACGTCCGGCGTACCCAGCCCCATGCGTTGTAGACACTCGTCGTCCTCTACATCCAGCACACCCGGCTCGGGTTCAATCAGCTGCAGGTAGAAACTGTTGCAAGGGCTGCGCAGAATCCGGCCTTTGGGCAGAATACCAAAACGCTCTTCTGCTGGCAAAGCAGAGAAGCCAAACAGGGCTGAATAAAACTCGGTCCAGTCTTCGGTTCGATCGTTGCCGATGTACTGGACAATACCGAAGAAATGTAGGCCCGCAATCGCTGGGGGGCGTTGGTCCACCGTGGGGATGGGCGTGAAGTCCACGTCGTAGATGGAGAACTCTTTGTGGCGGTCCACAAAGTAGATGCGACTGGTGCCCACACCATGAACTGCCGGAATATTCAACTCCATCACTTCCACGTGCACAGGCACAGCCCAGGCTCCGCGCTCCAGCGCCCGACGGTATGCTGCCCCCGCATCACGCACACGCAGCGCAACGGCGGCAATCACCGGCTTTTCGGTCAACGCGGTTCCACTGGAATGTGCGTTGACGATGATGTTGATGTCCCCCTGGCGGTACAACAGTACCTCGCGCGAGCGATGACGCGCTACGGGCCGGAAGCCCATGGTCTCCAGCACCTGCCCCAGTGCCTGGGGTTTGGACGTGGCGTATTCGATGAACTCGATGCCTTCCAGCCCCAGTGGGTTGGGACCTTCAACGATTTCTTCGCGGTCTGCAACGACGGTGCGGGCCATGTTGTTTGCATTCATCTTGTTGTTTCCCTATTCAATCGTCAAAAGTGCAGCCAGGTCAGACCGTCGCTGCCACCGGTGTGGCATGCGCGCCACCCAGAAACAAACGCTCAATGTTCGGGTCAGCCAACAATTCGGACGCCGGCTTTTGCAGCACCAGCCGACCGGACTCCAGCGCAATCGCTTCATCTGAGATTTTGAGCGCACTTTTGACATTTTGCTCCACCATCAGTACGGTGGTGCCCTGGTCCGCCAGTTTGCGTAGCAACCTGAAGACGTCCTGTACCACCAGGGGCGACAAGCCAATGGACGGCTCGTCAATCAGGATAACCTTGGGTCGCAACAACAGTGCCCGGCCAATCTCCAGCTGCTTCTGCTCGCCACCTGACAGTGCAGACGCCATGGAATTCATCCGCTGCTTCACACGTGGGAAAAACTCCAGTACTTCAGGGATGCGCTCGTGCGTGGTTTTCATGCCTAGCGTAATACCACCCAGTTCCAGGTTCTGGTAAACCGACAGCTGTCCAAACAGGTTGCGACCCTGCGGCACAAAGGCGATGCCTTTGGCGAGCAACTCTTTCTGCGTAGCTCCCGCGACGCTCTGACCATCCAGCAGAATGCGGCCCTGACGCGGTTTGAGCAACCCGAACAGGGTTTTTAGAACCGTCGATTTACCTGCGCCATTAGGACCCAGCAGCAAGGTGATGGAGCCTGTCGCCGCCTTGAAACTCAGGTTGTTCAGGATCATGAAATCCTTGTAGCCCGCCACCACGTCGTCAAATTCAATACAGGTTGTCATGTTCAGGCTCCCAGGTATGCGTCGAGCACTTGTTTGTTGCCGCGAATTTCTTCCGGCGTGCCAATGGCCATCACCTTGCCCTCCACCATCACCATGATGCGGTGGCAAAGGTCCATCACAAAGTCCATGTTGTGCTCGATGACGACGAAGCTGCTCTTCTTGGCACCAGCCGGTTGACGGTTCAAATCTTTCAGCAGCGTACTAATGCCCCCCACCAGGCTGGGATTCACGCCCGCACAAGGTTCATCCAGCAGCACCACATCAGGCTCGCTCATAAACGCCATGGCAATGTCGACCAGTTTTTGCTGGCCGTAGCTCAGCTCACCGGCTTTCTTGTCAGCCACATGGCGAATGCGAAAGCGATCAATCAGCGCGTCGGCCTTGGCCCCCAAACCAGAGTCGCCCGGCGCAAACATGCGGCTGAACATCGTGCCCTGATGCTCCTGCGCAGCCACGATCAGGTTGTCGCGCACCGTCATCTTGCCAAACACCTGCAGCGTCTGAAAGGTGCGTCCGACCCCCTTGCGATTAAGTTCCATAGGGCCGCACTGGGTGACGTTCTCGCCTTTGAGTTCAATCTGGCCACTGTCGGGCGTGATCTGCCCGAGCATGCTGTTGAACAGGGTCGTTTTGCCGGAACCATTGGGGCCGATAACGCCAAAAATTTCTCCCGGCTGCACCTCAAAACTCACCCCACCCACAGCCTGAATCGCACCGTAGGACTTCTTCAGATCGGTTACTTTCAACAGTGCACTCATGACGATGTTCCTGACTTGCTAGCTGCCTGCGCAGACGCCATGCGAGCTGCACTGGCTTCTTTTGCCTGTTTTTTGGCCTTTATACGGTCTGGCAGACTCAGCAACCCTTCCGGCAGCCAGATCATCAACAGCACTACCGCAGCGCCGAACAATGGCAGGTACCAGTCCGCCACACCCGGCACATCGCGTAGCCATTCCGGCACCACCACGCCCACGGCCGCTCCCAGTACGGGGCCGAGGAAATAACCCGGTCCACCCACCACCACCATCAGGTACATCATGATGGATGCACCCACCGCAAACGGAGCCGGCTCAATGAATTGAACCAGCGACGCAAACAGACCACCAGCTACGCCAGCATAGGCCGCACCGATGGCGAAGCTCAGCAACGTGTAGTTGCGGATGTCTACGCCCAGACTTTCGGCTCGGATGGGGTTGTCCCGCAGCGCGGTGAAAGCCTTGCCCCAGGGACTGCGCAGTAAACCCAGCAATAGCACACCCAGCACCACGGCAAATGCCAGCACCAAATAGTAATAAGCCAGATTGCCTTCCAGCGAGAAGCCAAACAGTCCAGGACGAACAATGTTGTTGATGCCAAAGGTGCCACCCGTCAGCCACTCTTCGTTACGCATGATCAGCCATGCAGCCGTGTTGAAACCCAGAGTCGCAAACGCCAGATAAATGGTTTGCACCCGCAGCGCAGGGAAGCCCAGGCCCAGACCCACCACAAAGCACAGCAGTGCAGCCGCGGGCAACCCCAGCCACCAACTGATACCTGCCTTGAGCATGATGGCCACCGTGTAGGCGCCGATGCCGAAGAAGGCCGCCTGCCCGAGGGACTTTTGCCCTGCATAACCCACCGTGAGGTTCAGCCCCATGGTGGCGATGACAAAAACCAACCAGTAGGTCAGCAGGTAGATCCCGTAGTTTTTAAGGAATTGCGGCACCAGCAATAGCAGCGCCGCGCTGACCACCATGGCAATGAGAGCGTTCTTTTTCATGGTGTTCCCCTTAGACCTTGCGCTCTTCTTTTTTGCCCAGCAGACCTTGCGGCTTGAACAGAATCACGATCATGAAGATCACCAGCGCAACCGCGTCCTTGTAAGCTGGCGAAATGTAGGCAGCCGCCAGGTTCTCGCACACGCCCACGATCAAGCCGCCCAGCAGCGCACCACGCGAGTTGTTGAAACCCCCGATGATGGCGGCAAAGAAGGCCTTGTTGCCCAGGCCTTCTCCCATGTCAAATTTGGCCAGATAGGTGGGGGTGACCAGCACCGCTGCGGCACATGCCAGCACTGCGTTGATGGCAAAGGTATAAAAAATCATGCGTGGCACGTTGATGCCCAGCACCGAGGCGCTCTCGGTGTTTTGCGCCACGGCCTGCATGGCCCGGCCTGTGACAGTTTTGGCCAGGAAAGCCTGTGTTCCAAACACCAGCAGCAGCGCCAGTACCAGCGTGCCCACATCGGCCAGCGTGATGGTGACACCCGCAATGTTGAATAGCTTGTCTGCAAACAGGCTGGGGAACGGATGCGCTTCAGCGCTGTACCCGGCGCGCACGCCGTTACGCATGGCGATGCTCAAACCGATGGTGGCCACCACAATCGGCATCATGCCGAACTTGAACAGCGGGTCCACCAGACCGCGCTTGAACAACCAGCCCAGCACCACCACGGCGACGATGACCGTGAGGCCAAAGCTCAGCAAAAAGGGTGCGCCCATCGAAATGAAACCCAGCATCACAAACGCTGGCAGCATCACAAACTCACCCTGCGCGAAGTTGATGGTGCCGGCCGCTTGCCAGAGCAGAGTGAAACCCAGCGCCGCCAGCGCATAAATGCCCCCGGTGGCTAGGCCACTGAAGAAGAGTTGAAAGAAGTCGGTCACGGGGGGTCTCCTGCGGGTAATTTTCCGAGTAAGGAACACCAGCCCGGTGCCTGCGCGTGGCAGTCACCGGGCTGCATGCACGGCCTTACTTCTTGAGCGGGTTCAGCGGTGGCAATACGGCAACCACTTCCTGCTTGCCGTTTTTAACTTCAACCAGATAGCTCTCGCGGTCCAGGTCGCCGTTGGCGTCGAAGGTCACATCCATCAACACGCCAGGATATTTGGCAGCGCTGATCGTCAGGCCCTTCATGGCTTGAGCCACGGCCTTGCGATCCAGCTTGCCAACCTTGTCGATGGCCGCTTTCATGGTGTATACGCCCACGTAGCCCTTGATGCCGTTGTGATCGGAGATGTATTTGTAGTCCTGATAGAACTTGGCCTTGAACTTCAGCATCAGCGGGTTGGGCGCATCCACCGTCAGGCCGACGTGGGCCACCGCGCCGTTGGCGGACTCACCTGCCAGCTCGATCACTTTCTGGCCAGTGAGAGTGGTTTCGCCGATGATGGGCTTGGTCCAGCCCTGCTTGCGCAGTTCGCGCAACGCACGAGCAGACTCTTCTTCGTTTGAGTAGACAAACAAGGCGTCTGCATTGCTGTTCTTGGCTTTCAGCACGGCTGGCGAAAAGTCCACCTGACCGGCATCGGTCGAGATCTCGGCTGCGATGGTGGTGCCCGACCCGGCCAGAGCCTTCTTGATCATGTCCAGACCACCCTTGCCGAAGTCATTGTTCACATAAATGACAGCCAGGCTTTTGGACTTAGTGGCAATGTACTTGGCCACTTTGGGCATGGCGGTTGCCTGCGTGAAGCTGGTGCGGAAGATGTAGGGGTTGCCCTGCTGGGTGATGCTGGCAGCCTCGCCACCAGTCCAGTTTGGCACTTCTGCGCGACGGCTCTCAGCCATGCTGACCATGATGGAGCCGGAGAACACCGGACCAAAGATGGCGAACACATCGTTGTCAATCGCCTTTTGCGTCAGACCCTTGGCCACGCCGGGGTTGCTTTGTGTGTCGGTTGTTACTGTCTCGATCTTCTTGCCCAGAATGCCACCGGCTTCATTGATCTCCCTGACGGCCAGCTCGACGCCGTTCTTGAAGTTGGTACCGGCCGATGCGCCGCCGCCAGATAGCTCAACAATGTTGGCGATCTTGATGGTCGACTGTGCAAATGCACCTCCAGCCGCCGCCATTATTGCGCAGGCAGCTATCATTTTCAGAGTAAATCGTTTTGTCATCTCAGTGTCTCCTCGGGTGGTAAAAAAAGAAAAGGTTACGGGGTAACGAGTCGGGAAATGCTTCCAATAGCGTCGACTCCTCGCTTTGGAAATTCTGTAACGGTCAGGCGTTTGATCTCGCCGACCAGTTCTGCCGGGTATATCAGCTCGCGCACGAAATCGGCATCGCGCCGAACCTTCGCTGCGGCCTCCGTGAAGCCAAAAAAATCCAGGTACAAATGGGTCTGCTGAATCATCATCTCGAACCCCGGATGTGCCACCAGCCCGCGCTGGCGGGCAGCACGTACAAAAGGCGTTGGCTGGTTTTTCATCAGGATATCGACCAGGGCAGCATGCGGCTCCATTCGGGACACGTCGCAGGGCAGCGGATCGGTAGCCTTCAGACCCAACGGCGACGCGTTGATCACAACATCAAAACCCGCCGGGTCGTTGCTGTCCACCGTGAATACCCGCGCCTGGGCTGACGCGCCAACGCGATCTGCCACTTGCTGCGCCTTGCCTGGCGCGGGGTCATAGAAAGCAACCTCGGCACTTGCTCCTGCTGGCGACCCAGCCGCTGAACCGCCCGACTTACAGGCCATCGACGCGCCAATGGCCGCAGCCGCGCCACCGGCGCCCAGAATCAGTACGCGCTTGCCCGCGTAGGCAATGTTGAAGTAACTCAGCGCCGCCACAAAACCTTCGCCATCAAACAGGCCGCCCTCGATCTGACCGTCTGCATTGCGGCGCACCGCATTCACGGCCCCTGCAATGCGGCCTAGGTCATCACAACTGTCCAGCACGTCCATGATGGGCGCCTTGTGCGGGATGGTGACCCACATGCCCTTAATGTTTTTTGACATGAACGCCGTTTTGACAAAAGCATTCAGGTTCTCGGGAACCACGTGCACAGGCACCAGCACGGCGTCAATGCCCATCCGGGCGAAGATGGGGTTGAACGACTCGGGCGCCCGCACCTGCTCCACTGGGTCACCCAGAATCAGGTAAACATCCGTGGTGCCGGATATTGCGGGGGACGACAGAGCCAAATGAGGCATATTTGTTCGCTGATCGATCACTTTTGCTTGAATGGAGCGAACTTTAGCAACCATGCACTCAAGCTAAAAGTAGTATTTCTCGCATATCGATCGATCATCGATCATTAATGTCCGTTAATCGCACGAAATGAGGGTTTCCCCTGCATCCAGTGCCCAGCGCGGCGCGTCAGAATTCAACCCTACTTCAGGCAAATCCATGCACCTGGTTTCACCCCCTACCGCCCCGCTGGACAAGCGCGACTGGATCGCCGGGCTGGAAAAAGGCCTGTCCATCATCGAGGCGTTTGACGACGCGCACCCCCGCCTCACGGCCAGCCAAGCCGGTGAGCGCTGCGGCATGACGCGCACCGCAGCGCGCCGCTACCTGCTGACGCTGGCGCACCTGAACTACATCGCCACGGACGGCAAGCTGTTCTGGCTGACGCCGCGCGTGCTGAGGCTGGGCCAGTCGTATCTGGAATCGGCCCGCCTGCCACGCATCGTGCAACCGTTTTTGCAGCGCATCACGGCCGGCACTCAAGAGATTGCCTATGTGAGCGTGCTCGACGGCGACGAGACGGTTTACATCGCACGCAACGGCACCACGCGCTCCATGAACACTGGCTTTGTGCTGGGCGCGCGCGTGCCCGCGCAGGTGACGGCGGCGGGCATGCTGATGCTGGCGCTGGGCAACGCCGAAGAACTTGAACAGTGGCTGAAAGTCAAAACGCTGAAGGCCTACACCTCGCACTCCATTACCAGCAAGGAGCGCCTGACGCTGGAGTTTGCCCGAGTGCGCGCGAACGGATGGGCCATTTCGGAGCAGCAGCTGGAGCTGAACTACCGCGGCATCGCCGTGCCGCTGCTGGACCGCCATGGCGATTTGGTCGGCGGGCTGAATGTGTCCATGCCGATGGGTCACGAGAGCAGCGAAGAAGCCGTGGCGCGGGTGCTGCCTGTGCTGCAGGAGACGGCGCGGGCTATGCGGAATTTGATTTGATATTGTGTATGGCCGGGTCCGGAAGGCACTTCTCATGCAATGACTTGCTATCTATGTAGGAGCTACACACGAATAGCTGGCGTTGGCTGAAGGTCATCATTATTGGTAAAAATGACCTCTTTTCCCAATGAATGACAGCCAGTGACTCAAGGCGGGAGGCAGAGTTGACAAGCGACTGCCTCCCGATCTGCCTCCAAATCTAGCCTGCCGACCGCTCAGCGAATATCCGAGGCAAGTAGCACATCAAGGTGTTGATCAACGGACCTCTTCCAGCCGTTAATCATGTCAGCGAACGCCGCACCTTCAAAAGACTTCAAACTATCCACACCTTTGTCCGTCAGGGCTGTCATTTTGTAGCTGACTTCCACATCCGTTGTTTCTTCACCAACATATTCACAGCGAACTTCGACGGTACCCGCGCGTAAGGCAGGAGTCACACGCGAGTAGCGGGAGTAGTAGCGGCTGGTGTCGAAATCGACAAGGTTCCAGATCGTAAAGTCCTCACCCGATCCTGTTGTAAAAACCATCTCTTGCTCGGTTCTACCCGTGTGTGGGCGAAGATACCTGGGGTTCCAGGCATCCACCCACAACTCCTCACCTGCAGGTGTGAAAAATCGATGACATTTGGCTATCGGGGCCGAAATCCGGATACGGTGCGAAGCGCTTGTGTATTGAGACATTTGAAATGCGTCCATGAGTTGTAATTAATAAAAACATGGGCTTCCTTTGCATGCATATCACGCTCCCTTGCGATCAAGCATTGAGTGACTTGCATCGGCATTCAGATCAAATCCGTAGATTTGTTTGAGCTGTGTTATCAGTTCCAACGTTTCTTTGGAGA
>Ga0116157_10003185_pt1 | contig 15776 bp, 15 predicted proteins | sample AD_UKC048_MetaG_FD_89882 | JGI IMG/M metagenome (GOLD analysis project Ga0116157, IMG submission 89882) | Active sludge microbial communities of municipal wastewater-treating anaerobic digesters from USA - AD_UKC048_MetaG | ecosystem: Engineered > Bioreactor > Anaerobic > Digestate | place: USA...
AAGCATGAGCAGGAACAGAAGTTGACCCTAGGCCAAACATCAAATGAAGGCACGATAATACACTATCGATTAATCATTATGGAAAAATGCATAAATTTCTTCTGCCAAATGCTGATTTATGCCACTGACTTTCATTAAATCATTTGCGCTGGCCTTTTGTATTTCTTGGATTCCGCCAAAATGACGCAGCAATTCCCGCCGACGCACAGCACCCACGCCCGGAATATCTTCTAACGTGGATGTTTTACGCTTTTTATCGCGGCGCTGCTTATGGCCAGTAATAGCAAATCTGTGAGCCTCATCGCGTATATGCTGAATCAAATGCAACGCAGGCGAATCATTATTAAGTACTATCTCTGCGTCTGTTTGCGCATTATAGAGTGTTTCAAAACCCGCTTTGCGGGTAGAACCTTTAGCGACGCCAATCATGAGTACATCATCAATACCCAATTCCGCTAACACGGAAATGGCTTTCGATAATTGCCCCTTACCACCATCAATCAACAAAATATCGGGCATCTTGCCCTCGCCTTTCTTAAGGCGTGTATAACGCCGCTCCAAGGCTTGCTCCATCGCGGCATAATCATCGCCGGGCGTAATGCCTTCAATATTAAAGCGGCGGTAGTCAGATTTCAGCGGGCCATTGGTATCAAACACCACGCAGGAGGCAACCGTTAATTCGCCGCTGCTATGACTAATATCAAAACACTCCATGCGCTGGGGAATTTCATCCAATTGCAGTGCATCTTGCAGTGCAATAAATCTATCGAGTGAGTTTTGTTTGGTATTGAGGTGCGCAATTAAATTTTGCTCGGCGGCATTAACAGCCATTTGCAACCACTTGGCGCGATGACTGCGCACGCTGTGCGAAAAATGCACTTGTCTACCAATGGATTGCTGCAGTGCAAAAGCTAAAACATCAACTTCTTCCAATTCGTAATTGGTAATAATTTCACGGGGAATATCGCGCCCGGTGCTCGCCAAATAAAATTGTGCAACAAATTGCGTGAGTACATCTGCAGGCGTTTCCGCGATACCGGACTGAGGAAAGAAACTTCGACTCCCCAAAATTCGCCCTTGCCGTACAAATAAAATGTGTACACAGAGCGCATTGGGACGGGCAACAACTGCAACAACATCTATATCGCCATTGCCTTCTTCAATAATTTGTTGCGATTGAATATTGCGTAAAAAAGTAATCTGGTCGCGATAATGCGCAGCTTTTTCAAAAGCTAAACCTTGTGCAGCCTGATCCATTTGATCAGCCAATTCAGCCATAAGCTCTTCGCTGCTACCCGTTAAAAACATGCGGGTATGACGCAAATCATTGGCATAATCTTCTTTGCTAATAAATTCTACGCAGGGAGCAGTGCAGCGCTTAATTTGATACTGCAAACAAGGGCGCGAGCGATTATTAAATACACTGTCTTCACATTGACGCACACGAAAGGTTTTTTGTAAAAAATGCATACTTTCGCGCACAGCGCTAACGTTGGGGAATGGCCCGTAATAGTCGCCCTTCTTTTTCTTGGCGCCTCGATGAAAACTAATGCGCGGATAAGGCTCGCCACTGGATACAAAAATATAGGGGTAGGATTTATCATCCCGCAATGAAATATTGTAGGGCGGGTGATTCGATTTAATTAAGTTTTGTTCAAGAATTAACGCTTCGGCTTCACTCGCGGTGATGGTGACTTCAATGCGGTGTATGCGCGCAACTAATGCAATCGTTTTGGTAGTTAAACCTGTTTTACGAAAATAGCTAGCGAGTCGCGATTTTAAATTTTTCGCTTTACCGACATAAAGAATATTGCCATCCACACCAAACATTTGATAAATGCCGGGCTGCTGGGAGGCATCTGCTAAAAAGCGAACAGAATCGAAGTGGGGAGAAAGTGATTTTTCAGACATGGATTTTAGGCTTTAGAAAAGTGCAGCAATAAAGTATTACCGCACTTCACATGAATCCTTAATAAGAATTTTTACACAACCGATTCTGGATCTAGCAGATTGTGTTTCACGGCGAGCAGCGTTAATTCAACATCGCTGTTGATATCCAGCTTTTCAAAAATACGATAGCGATAACTGTTAACGGTTTTAGGGCTTACACAAAAAGTGTTGGCAATATCATTCACTTTTTGGCCATTGGCAATCAGCATAGCCGTTTGCAATTCACGTTGAGAAAGCTTTTCAAAAGGTGACTCTTGGCTGCTGTTGCCCGAGAAATTTTTCAACGCAAGCTGTTGAGCGATGCTATTGCTCATATAAAGATCACCGCGCATAACTTTATCAATAGCGCTGGTAATCTCAGAAAATTCTGCACCCTTAGTAACATAACCTACCGCACCCGCTTGCATTAAACGCGTTGGGTAAAGATCATCATCGCAGGCAGTTACTGCAATAATTTTAAGCGTTGGGTTCACAACCAAGAGTTTCTTGGTAGCTTCTAGACCACCCATGCCGGGCATTTTTACGTCCATAAGCACTACATCGGGCAACAATGTACGCGCCTTTGTTACGGCTTCTTCCCCGCTTTTGGCGTCTCCTACCACCTGGTAGCCTTCTATATCGGCTAACATACGCACTATCCCCATGCGTACCAAGTCGTGATCATCGACAACGAGTATTTTAGTCAAACCAGCCCCCATGCCGCTAAGGCAATTGTTATTTTTACTGAATGGATGCTTCCTTGACGCATTTCGGTGATTGTAATCGCAGGCTTTACAAACTACCACAGGTTAAGGCGCTTATGGCCTATTACTAGTGCAGATTGACTGTGGAACCTTGCAAAATGATTGAATTCAATCGGTTTCCTACAGTTTTAGCATATTTAAGGATAATTCCTAGGCTCCTGCTCCAGCTCGACCCCAAACTTGCTTAAAACCGATGCTTTTATTAGCTCAGCCACTTCCAGCACTGCCGAACCTCTCAACCGATCTGGATTCGTTAACACCAAGGCTTGCTGTTGATGGACTGCTGCACCCTGACTAAAACCCTTCCAGCCAGCTTGATCAATAAGCCAACCTGCTGCCAATTTTACTGAATTTTCATCGACTGGATAAGCAACCACATTCGGAAAAGCCTGCCGTATTGCAGATAAGGTTGTTGTACTCACTATAGGGTTTTTAAAAAAGCTACCCACATTAGGGATAGTTTTGGGATCAGGCAATTTACTACGACGAATATCGCACACAACTTGGCTAACCAACTCGGGCGTAATCTTATCGGCAGACACATTTGTCAGCGCATCTCTTAAGGCTGGATAATGAATTTTTAGCACTGGTGTTTTAGTAAGCTTAAAAGTTACCGAGGTGATAATAAATTGATCTTTCAGTGCGTTTTTAAAAACGCTATCGCGGTAACCAAACTGGCAAGCTTCTGCAGTAAAGGTTATTGATAAGCCGGATTTAATCTCTAGCGCAGTCAGCTCACTGAATACATCTTTTAATTCAACGCCATAGGCACCGATATTTTGGATAGGTGCAGCGCCAACATTACCGGGGATTAGCGATAAATTTTCCAAGCCCCAAGATTGTTCATCCAAACAATAATCGACAAAGTCGCTCCAGTTTTCACCGGTGGCCGCTTTGATATAAACATGCTCGGCATCTTCCCTCACCAATTCTTTACCCATAAATTGGATATGAATAGCCAAGCCGGGGAAATCATCGTGCAAAACAATATTACTGCCACCGCCCAAGACCAAAAGCGGTAAATTATTTTCCTTCGCAAACTTTAGCGCAGCCATTAATTCGGCTTCATCTTTTACTGAGACAAAAAAGTCAGCACACACTGGCGATGCAAGTGTATTGTAATTTTGTAAATTAAAATGGGGCAAGTAGAGCGACACTATAAGATCCAATAAATAACGCGCCGAAAATTAATCGCACGTTTACAAAAAAGTTAATAATCAAAAGCTAGAATTTATTTTCTTGAATAGATTTCAGCAGGCCAGACGCCGCATCCTCAACCAAATCCAACACCAGTTCAAAACCTTCGTTGCCACCATGATAAGGGTCAGGAACTTCGCGATACTTTTTCTGTGAGCCGAAGGCCAAAAATAAACCTAAATGCCCCGTGTAATCGGCTGGTTTTAAACTGCGTAAATCGGCAAGGTTATCCTCATCCATGGCGAGGATATAATCAAACTCTTCGAAATCACTGCGCTTAACGGCACGAGCACGCAATACCGATAAATCAAAACCACGCTTTGCAGCGGCGGCAACCGTTCTTGGGTCTGGCGCTCGGCCTTGGTGCCAATTGGCTGTGCCCGCAGAATCCACTTGAATTCGCTTGGTTAAACCTGCATCGCTCACTAACTTTTGAAAAATCCCATCTGCAGTGGGTGAGCGACAAATATTACCCAAGCAGACAAACAACACGTTTACAGACATCTTACTTCTCTAATAATAATTTAATACGTTGCAGATCAGCCTCAGTATCCACACCGCCCGGTACAGCAACAACAGCCTCAGCAATATGAATTAATTGGCCATTCCACATGACTCGCAACTGTTCCAAAGATTCTATTTGCTCCAAGGGCGCTGGCTGCCAGTTAACAAATTTATGCAGCAGAGCAACGCGATATGCATAAATGCCTATGTGGCGCTGCGCAGGAAAGTTTGCTGGCAAATCAGTTACATCTGAATTGGCAAAATGATCGCGCGGCCAAGGAATAGGGGCACGCGAAAAATATAAAGCGCGGCCATTGCTATCAGCAACTACCTTCACAATATTAGGATTGCGAAAATCGGCAAGACTGTGAATCGGCTCGCTCAGTGTCGCCATACTGGCATATTGCATAGCGGCTAAATTCTGTGCAACTTGATTAATGACTTGTGCGGGAATTAAAGGCTCATCGCCTTGCACATTCACCACAATTTCATCGTCAGCCAAACCTAAACTACTAACGACTTCTTGCAGACGATCTGTACCTGATGTGTGTGCAACAGAAGTCATACACACCTGCGCACCAAAACTTTTGGCGACGGATTCTATTCGTGCATCATCAGTCGCAATAATGACTTGTCGCGCATCGCTCTCGCAAGCGCGCTCATAAACATGCTGAATCATGGGTTTGCCAGCAATTTCTTTTAGCGGCTTTGCAGGTAAGCGAGTGGACGCATAGCGCGCAGGTATAACAACGGTAAAACTCATAATACCAACCTTAAACAGAATCCAACTTGTGTTGAAATGCTTGCCAAAAATGCTCGTTTAATTGCGCACCCACAATCAACGAATACCATTCTGGTTTAGAAAATTCATGGCATTTAATAGCGTCTTTCTCAGTCATAACAACCGTATGATCACGATAGGTTTCAAAATCTTTTATTGAAAACTGATGATGATCAGAAAAGTGATGCGCATAGTAAGTAAGCTCAAGGCTATCCAATGTTTTAAAAAAGCGCTCTGGATTACCAATGCCAGCCAAGGCATGAATAGGTTCTTTAAAATTCATCGCCGCTAAAGGCAGCTCTTGCATAGTCGCAAGCTTACGCCATGCCAAGGGTTGAATTTTCATATCGTGAATATTGTGATAACCGGAGAGAACCGCTTTTTTTGATCGGCTATTTAACACAATTAAATCAACGGACTTTAAACGTGAAACAGGTTCGCGCAGTGGCCCGACAGGTAAGAGTTTTTGATTGCCAAATAAACGTTGGCCATCGACCACGGCGATTTCTAAGGAGCGACCTAAGCGATAGTGCTGCAGACCATCATCACTTAAAATATGCGTACACCCCTGCGCAATTAATGTTAAGGCCGCTGCCACACGATCTGGCGCAACGCACACTGCACATTGCGTAGCCTTATAAATTAAGAGCGGTTCATCGCCCGATGCTGAGGCTTGTGAATTTTGATCCAATAGATAAGGATATTGCGCAACGCCTCCATAACCGCGACTGACAACACCGGGCTTATGCCCCTGCTGCTGCAAGTATTTTACTAACTCAATAATGAGTGGCGTTTTACCTGTGCCACCAACAGAAATATTACCGACGATGATGACAGGAACTGGCAGCTTTTTTTGCAGAAAATTAACAATCAAAAATTTACGCGTACCGCTAAGTAAACTAAAAAGCCAACTCAATGGCAACAGCCAGTAAACCCAATGCGATTTACCGTACCAAGCGTTTAACCAAAGATTGTGAGATTTTTTCACACACGACTCGATAATAGTGGTTATGAAATTACTTTTTTACCGCTTCGGGCTGGCGCGTGGTAATACTTAATTTAACAAAACCTAATTGACCGGCAGCATCCATCACCGAAACAACTGCTTGATGGGGAGCTTTTGCATCAGCCGTAATCATTATGGGTAAGTCGATTTTGCCTTGAGCTACTTTGCTGAGCGCAGACTTCAGTGTTTCAATTTCTGTATTCACTAAACTCTGGCCATTTAGCGAATACCTGCCCTGTTCACTGATAACTATTTCTAGCTGTGCTTTCACTTCCGCTGAAGGCTCGCCTATTGCCTGAGGTAGAACCACCGTAAGATGCGACTCTTTCGTAAAACTGGTGGATACCATAAAAAAAAGCAACAGAATAAAAACAACATCAATCAGAGGGGTTATATTTATTCCCTCATCTTCAGTGCGCTGACGACGAAACTTCACAATAGTAATTCCCCGTGCAGGCTAGACTAATTTAACGTCAACTTGACGCTCAGTATGTAAAGCATCCACCAACTTAATAGCTTCTTCTTCCATAGTGACGACGATGGCGTCTATGCGGCGCTGGAAAAAGCGGTGGCTGATTGTAGCGGGGATAGCAACCATCAAACCAAATGCAGTGGTATAAAGCGCAACCTTAATGCCACCGGCCAACACCATGGTATTACCGTTGCCTTGCATTTCTATCGCCATGAATACTTCAATCATCCCAAACACTGTACCCAACAAACCTAACAGCGGAGCAATATTAGCAATCATACTTAGCAAGCCTACAAAACGTTCGAGATCATGGACAACTTGATTCGCCGCTTCTTCGATAGAATCCTTCATAACATCGCGGCCATGTTTTGAATTGCTCAGGCCTGCGGCAAGAATGTAACCCAATGAAGAGGACTGCTTTAATTCACGTAATTTTGCGGCATCCATTTGATTGCTTTTTATCCAAGCCCAGACTTGCGCCAACAAACCTTTGGGAGCGATTTTGCTTAAATTCAGCGTCCAATAACGTTCACACGTTACCGCCAACACAATTAAAGAGCACAACAAAATTGGCCACATTAAAATACCACCGGCAAAAAATATTTCTTTCACGCCGAAAATCCTCTTGTAAATAATGATGTGAGTTGGGGCTGAGCACCGCTACAAAAATGGGATGTAGCTTGCTATAAAATGGCATGTACCTTACCACAAGACGCGTATAAATCCATGCTGGGCGTCAATTTTTGTAGACTTGGAAGGGGTTTTACGGGCCTAAATCTGAGCCATTATTAACAGCACTTACGCGACTCTTCTCATACCGATCCTTCTCATACCAATAGCGCGCTTGCGACTGGCGATATTGAGTAAGCTGATACGGCTCTTGCCCACGCCACGTAAATTCAAGCGCACCGGCATAGGCGGTATTATGGGGCAGAGTTCCCATTCTTTCGTAGCGCGCTTGTACATCCGCATGGGGATGACCGTGCTGGTTGTGAAACCCTGCACTGTAAATAACTCGGTGCGGATGAACCCGAGCAAGGAAGCTAGCCGTTGATGAAGTTTTGCTGCCATGATGCGGCGCCAAAAGAATATCCACAGCAGCGAGTTCTTCACGCTCGCTTAATATTAGTTCAACATCTTTTTCAATATCACCCGCCAACAAAATTTTCTGCCCCTTAAACTCCACCAATAATACGCAGGAATGATTATTGGCTTTTGCGCTTGGAGTAATTGGCCAAGTTATAAAACGAAACTGAACACCGTCCCACTGCCATGGAGTTTGCGTGTGGCAATTATCAACTGTGGGCTGAACTGAGCGAGTTTCATTTTTATTTAACGCAATTAATTTATCTGGCTCACCTAACAAAAGTTGGTTAACGTCTATTGCCGCCAACACACCCAGCAAACCACCGGAGTGATCTTTATCATTGTGGCTGACAACAAGAGTATCTAGCTGTCGCAATCCTTGGCCATGTAAATAAGGCACAATGATTCCACTACCTGCATCAAAATTTTCTGTGTATTGCGGCCCAGTGTCATAGAGTAATTGATGATTGGGCGTGCGAATTAACACAGCTGCTCCCTGCCCCACATCAAACACCAGCATTTGTAAATCAGGCAGTTGTTTTAGGGGAACTAATAGCGCAAAGAGCAACCCCGCAACGCCCACGCTTTTGCTGCCTAAAGCATGCGGCAATAATATAAGCCCAACACTGAGTATGGCCAAGCAAATCGCCCAAGGGTTGATATTAATTAATGGATTTAATTGCCCTGCACCTAAGGCTAATAAATAATTCAGCCATTCATGCACAACAGACATACCCAGCTCAGCACAATTTAAGAAAAAGCCCTCTAAAGCACCAAAGGTAAAATGACATAGCGCCGCTAAAATTAAACAGGGCACCACAAAAAAAGTAATGACCGGAATGGCGACAAAATTGGCAGGCGGCGCAAGCAGCGATGATGTGTGCACCAATACCGCCAGAGGAATTAACAAACCTATAAACATAACCCATTGGGATTTTACAAAAACTTTAAGGTAATTTTTGGAATATCCTTGTGCAGTATCATTTTTAGTAAAGCTGATGCGCCCAGAAAAACAAAATATCAACATGGCAACCGCGCCAAAAGACAACCAAAACCCTATATCGTAAGCAGCCAGCGGGTCATATAACAACACCAAGACCAATGCGATTAATAAGGTATCGCGCCCGCGAAAGGTACGCTGCCACAAAAGCGCCAACTGCACCACCGCCAACATGATAAGCGTACGTATGGTGGGAATATTGAAGCCCGCAATAATGCTATAAAACAAGGTAAAACCTACCGACATCACATATCCCGTCATCATTGATGGATATTTATGCCAGATTAGCTGCACGAATCGGCCTAAAAAATTACCGACAAAAAAACCAACAATCGCAAAGAAACCTAAATGTAACCCTGAAATAGCGATTAGATGATTGGTGCCCGTTTTAAGCATTTCACCCCATTGTTCTTTCTCAACCAAAGAGGTATCACCGACCAAAAGTGCAACTAAAATTCCTTTTTGCGGGCTGTCGCTGGTGTTAATTAACCATTGCTGCAATTCATAGCGAAGTACATCCAACGAAAACGACGGCTGCTGTTGCAATAAACGGTTCTCACCTTTACGGATATAACCTGTTGCACCTATACCACGACGTAATAACGATGCTTGATAATCAAACCCACCTGGATTCACAAAGCCGCGCGGCTTTTTTAATTTCACCACCAAGCGCCAGCGCTCGCCCGTTTTTACACGCAGGTCGCCATAACTACTGATATTAATTTTGCGGGGGATATTTTCAAAAACCGTGTAGGGCTCATAGGTTAAATAAGCACGCGAGAGTTTTAAGGAAAATAATTGTCGGCGATCATTTTCTTGCGGCAAGTTAATGACCTGCCCTTCAACAACAATATCTCGTTCAGCCATTGCATCGGGCAACTGGCTTGCCAATAATTGAGAACCAGCAACGACACCGAAGGTGCAACCTGCGATAAAAAATCCAATAACAGTGATTGCGAAAGAAAATAGCGGGGCAAGCTTTTTACGAAAAAGAACAATGCTTATCGCAAAAGCAAAAATAGACAAAATAAGAATGAGTGGCGGCAACTCTGGCAAGTAGCCAATCAGAATTGTTCCTAGAGAAAAGCATAGTAGTCGTAGTGTCATAACATCCCTGTTTTATAAAAATTAACTTAAGCTGACACCTGTTCCACCTAAACCACAATATCCATTTGGGTTTTTGGCGAGGTATTGTTGGTGATAATCCTCGGCGTAATACAATTCTTTAATCGGTAAAATCTCGGTAGTGATTTCACTTAAGCCAGCATCATGTAATGCCGCTTGATAACTCAGTTGACTCGCTTCCGCTAAAGATTTTTGCGTATCGTTAAAGGTATAAACGCCCGATCTATATTGCGTACCGCGATCATTGCCTTGACGCATACCCTGAGTGGGGTTGTGCGATTCCCAAAACACTTTTAACAATTTTGCTAGCGAGGTTTTTTCAGGATTAAATACCACCAACACAACTTCATTATGCCCGGTTAACCCCGAGCAAACCTCTTCATAGGTTGGGTTAGGCGTGAAACCAGCAGCATAACCCACCGCCGTACTGAACACGCCCTCCTGCTGCCAAAAACGACGCTCTGCCCCCCAAAAGCAACCTAGACCAAACACAATTTTTTCAAAGCCTTCAGGAAACGGCTCTTGCAATGGCGAACCCAGCACCTTGTGTTGCGGAGATACAACCATCTTAGTAGTGCGACCCGGCAAAGCCTGCTCTGGCGAAGGCAATACAATTTTTTGTTGCGTAAAGAACATGGCAATTACCGGTTAGTTAGAACCAACGATTAAGCTGGGCTTTTTCCCATACGCTAAACAAGGCGCGCTCTACGGCAACCTGCGCAGCTATACCTAATTTTTCCGGTAGAGATTTTTTCAGTGTAAATTCAACTTCAAAAATATCGGCAGTTTCAACTTGATCTAACAAATACTCATCGCTGGTTTGCAATAGGTCGATTAGATTTACATCTTTTGCTCTGCGGCCAAACCAAACTTCACCTGTCGCAACCGCCGCTATATCTACCTGTGGGCGATGCTCAGAAACAAACTCTTTGAAGAGCACATGTGTATCTTCCAAGTCTTCAACGAATTTCTCACGGCCTTTTACGGTGTTCTCTCCGAACATAGTCACAGTGCGTTTAAATTCACCGGCCGTAAACATTTCGTAGTCGATATCGTTTTTCCTTAATAGGCGATGAAAATTTGGCAATTGCGCAACAACACCAATAGAACCCAAAATGGCAAAAGGTGCTGCCACAATTTTGTTGGCAACACAGGCCATCATGTAACCGCCCGATGCAGCAACCTTATCCACACACACTGTCAAGGGAATTTGCTTACTAGTGATGCGTGCTAATTGGCTAGAAGCCAAACCATAGCTATGCACCATGCCGCCGCCACTTTCAACCTTCACAACCACTTCATCTCTGGGCGTTGCGAGAGTTAAAACAGCGCTGATAGTTTCACGCAAACTTTCATTGGCAGAGGCTTTTATATCGCCATGAAAATCCAACACAAACACGCGTTTTTTGTGTTCGTCGGTAACATCACCCTTTTCTTCATTTTTATGCTTTTCTTTGGCAGCTTTTTTCTGATCGGCTTTTTCAGTCTTTACGCGTTTCTTTTCATCTTTTTCTAGCAGTTTTAATTGATCTTCATCAAGCACTGCATGCTGCAAGGCTTCGCGCGTAGCTTTATACTTGTCATTCAGTTTGCTGACTTGAATTTGCCCTTTTTCAGATTTTTTACCGCGCGCACCGGCAGATACAATCAGAGTCACAATAATAAAAATAGCCACTACGAAGGTCAGTGTTTTGGCGAAAAAAAGACCGTATTCAGTTAAAAATTCCAACGTACAACTCCAATCAATAAAATTAAAAATCTATTTCCATTCACTCATGGCACTACTGGCCACATCATTTAATGGGCGAACATTTAAACCAGTATTGGTTAAACTAATTTCATAAAGCGCACCGTGCTTCATCGGTAAATAACGCGCGGTACCGTAATTAGCATCCAAAATTGAAAACCACTTTGGATAATCATGAACGACACGCCATACATCTAGCTGCAGTGGGCTTTTTACTATGGAAAAGTTTGAACGCTTCTCCGTAGTTTCTTTGTGAAGATCATAATAGCGCCCACTGAGGTGATCTAAACGGTAAGCGGGCTTAATATCAAAGCCAGAAAAATAACCCTGCCATTTGATGATGCGTGCATCTAGCTGCCATTGATCACCATACAGACTAAAGCGTTGTTGTTTGCCGTTAGCATCTACTACCACTGCGTCAAAGTATTGATCTTCAATGGCTTCAAAATTAATAGTGGCTACGGGCTGGCCCACTAAAATTTGTTTGTAACTGTAAATATCGTAAGCCACAACGCCTATAGCACCGCCTAATGCCAACAGGCTGAGGCCAAACATGCCTTTTAGCCACCCCATAAACCAACTGCTTAGCCACAAGATTTTCAAGGCGCGATAAGCAATGGTGGCAGCGATTATTACAACGACTAAGGCGACGAGGGTATATAACATAGGAATCCTTATTTACTTTTTAATCATTATTTATTCGAATTCTTTCTTGAACAAAAGTCTTAATTAATCGGCCCGATATAGTGGTAGCTGGCGGAATTTTTGGCAATTGATTATACCTAAACCAACGCGCACTACGAATTTCGTGCTGATCCAGCTCAATATCACCACCGGCATAATCCGCAAAATATCCCAACATTAACTGCCCTGGGAAAGGCCAAGGCTGACTCTCAACATAGCGAATATTGCTAACGCGCAACCCAACCTCTTCCATCACCTCACGCTCAAGGGTTTGCTCCGGGCTTTCACCCATTTCAATAAAACCTGCGAGGCACGAGTATTTTTCTTCTTTTGAGCGCGTATGCCAGGCTAACAAACATTCATCGCCACGCGTAACCAGCGTGATAATACAGGGCGATAAACGCGGGTAAAAATCTATTGCACAATGAACGCAGCTTTTTGCGAGATCTTGCGAGTGTTGAACAGTGGGATTCCCACAACGGCCGCAAAACTGGTGATCAAAATGCCATCTCAAAACTTGCAGTGCTCGGCCTGCAATTTGAAACTCATCTTCCGATAGCTGCTCTAACAGATTTCGTAAACTTAACCACTGATAGCCGGCTAAATCTTTGGCCTGAACACAGCTCACATAAACATGAGTGTCATCATGACTTTTCACAGGCTGCTTAACAATCAAATCAATCGCTAAACTTATAACGTCTGTATCATCCAATAACACCAAGCATCCATCTTCAGTGCACAAAAATTTTTCATCGGCCACCACATAATGACGTATCGCATTTTGCACTCGTTACACCTTGTAACCCAAAGCTTCCAAACTTTCTTCTGCAATGCGCAAAACTTCAGTATCGGCTTTTTTGTCCACTTTTAAACTGTCTAAATAATATTCAAGACTAATGATGGCATCCGCAAAGGTATCCATCATGTGTTGAATTGCAGCTTGCTGCTCATCTTCCAACAGCGATTCGTTAATAAACTGCATGCAACCTGCAATTACTTTTGCAGCACGCGGCAGGCCTAAAACAAACATACCACCGCGAACGCTATCCAGCGTTGCGGAAATATTTGCAATATGAGCCTTATCGTAATTGGATTCTGAAAAAGCACTGAGCGCGCGCTTAACCATAGCGAGGCCAGATTCAATTTCATCAATTACTAATTTTTCAGCTTCAGCGATTTGATTATTAGCCATTACATCATCGCGCGATAGCGCATTGATTTGCGCAAGCTTCTCATCGGATAAATTACTTTTTCCTAAGCCCGCAATAGTGCTTTCAACATACAACAAGGTATCGGCTACACCTAAAAGATCACTCGCATTCACCGCTTCACCGGTAGTTTGCCAGCGTTGGATTTTTTCGATTTCTTGTTTGAGGCCATTACTGGGTGACACCAAACCAACAATCGCCAAGATATCGGCAATTTTTTTCAAGGTATCAAGCAACTCGGGAGATTCTGTTAACAACTCCGCACCACTTTGCGCGGCACGTTCAAGAATATTTTTGGTGCTGTGCAACTCGTCCGTTAAGACTGCAGCCATAGAATTTATGGTGTTAACGCTAGGGCCTTTTAAAAATTCCATTTCACGTGCAAGTTCTGCATCACTATAACTTAAGGGGCGTAAACCATAAGCGGCGGAAACGGCTTTAGATTTTTCAGTAGCCGATTTGGAGAGCGTTAATAGGTACAGTAATTCTTTAACTAACGCGGCATCTGGCTCACGGTTCAGGACTGTATTTCCTTCGAATTGTAAGCGCTTAATTTCGCGATCTAAACCGCTGAATAGCATTTTTCGGCTTTTAGTGATGCGCAAATTTTCTTCATTAATCGCACTCAAACTTGCATTGGCAAGCCACCAGAAATTGCTAAGCGCGCTCGCGCCACACGCAGATTCCAAACGCTCTAACGCACGACACATAATGCCAAATGAGGGCTTCACCTGAGAGCCCTGCAACACCTTTAATAAGCCGGCTTGGTACATATGACGTAAGCGACGCACCAAGACTGAAATATCTTCTTGGAACGGCGCACTCTGTAAAGTACGAGTTACCTTTAAAGGCTCAAAGGCAAAATAATAGCTTTCAGGAAGCGGGGCCGCGCGTCGTGCTTGGCGCAACTCATTAATATGTGGAATTAATAATAACGCCATGCTGCGCGATGTTTGCAAACAGAACTCTAGATAGCGCGGCAACATAAAAAATGCGGTGGTCAATAAATCCAAACGCTTATCGGTCGTAGGGTCTTCGCCCAAGGTGATGTCGTTGATATGCGCGAGCAATTCATCGGCCAGCAAATCCACACCCTTTAATTGAATCAAACTCAAAGTGCCACGAATTTGTTTAATGCCTTCAATGCAGCTTTGTAGCAACTCGCCATTGGTTCTATCGGTTGAAAATTGCTCTAAACGCAGTGCTGACTGCTCAATAGTGGCGAGCAGCTCATCGTGCACCATTTTTAACGAGGCAATATTAAAAGCTTCATTTGCACTCATGTATCGAATCCTGGAGTTAATGTTATTTTTGACTCTATCTCACTTAAGGAGATTTTGCCCAATATTTAATGCTGGCAATAAGAGAATGCTAATGGTTTCTCAAAAACCCGTCCAGCGAATCGCTGTTAAGCTCTGCTTAGCAGGTTGCTAGGCCTCGGCGACTACATCTTTAAGCCAAATGCAGTTGCCCGCACTGCTCTTTTGAATACTGGCAAGCTTCTCGTTATGCGGCTCCAACTCTTCAGCGGAAACTCGCAAAACAGGCAAAGGCTTGCGCGTTGCAGCCAAGCGTCTAATCTCGTTGCCGGATCCGCCCGAATCCTTACTGTTAGACTGATTGCCACCCAAGGAAAGCGCGGTTTGCCCACCGGTCATCAGCAAATAAACGTCGGCCAGAATTTCAGCATCGAGCAAGGCGCCGTGGAGATCCCGCTGAGAGTTATCTACACCGTAGCGTTTGCAGAGCGCATCAAGATTGTTCTTTTGGCCGGGATGTTTCGCCCGCGCCAATAACAGACTATCGATAACAGTGCGATTGGTTTCTATCGTGGTAATACGCGGAATCAACCGGCCAAATTCGGCATTGATAAACCCGATATCAAACGCAGCATTGTGGATGATGAGATCCGCATCACCCACAAACGCCATAAACTCATCGGCAATTTGGGCAAACTTAGGCTTATCGGACAGCATCTCATTGCTGATACCGTGCACTTGAAACGCGCCTGCATCAACTTCGCGCTCGGGGTTGATGTACTGATGATAATGGCGCCCAGTGAGGCGGCGATTAAACAATTCAACACAGCCAATTTCAATAATCCGGTGGCCCTGCGAGGTTTCAAGGCCGGTAGTTTCGGTATCCAGTACTATCTGACGCATTCAGTTGTTCCTAGGCTAATTCTTAGCATTACATTGTACCTGCGGCTCTTTACCGCGGGTCGCACGCCCTAAAATTTTTGTCACACCCCAGCCGCGCAACCCGGCATAACC
>Ga0116157_10003187_pt1 | contig 15767 bp, 8 predicted proteins | sample AD_UKC048_MetaG_FD_89882 | JGI IMG/M metagenome (GOLD analysis project Ga0116157, IMG submission 89882) | Active sludge microbial communities of municipal wastewater-treating anaerobic digesters from USA - AD_UKC048_MetaG | ecosystem: Engineered > Bioreactor > Anaerobic > Digestate | place: USA...
CGAAAAATTTAACGAAGGCTTGAAATAAAATTTTCCGTTTGCAGCCCGGCAATGGAAATCTCAACATGCTCTAAAGCCCTACATCGATGGGAAATCGCTATTTCCGAAAAACCAGCCGCCATCCGATTCAAAATCTGTCCACAACAGTTGAACGTCATATATGCCCCGGCCTTCGGCATAATTACTCGCACTGCTGTAAATCCAGTCCTGTGGCCGGTTTACCCATTTTGCCTGTACCGGATTGTCGTGGATGTACCGAAGTTTCTGGATCACTACGTGTTCGGAATACAGTTCTATCGGATGGTTGTCGGGCTCCCACATTTGATAATCCTGTTGGTCGCGCCGTTTTTTCGCAAAATACCCAAACAGATACAGCAGCCATTCCCGGCGGCTTTCCGGTCGATTCCTGTCTTGCAAGGCTTCCTTGAATTTACGTGCTGTATGCGCTTTGAAATCCCGGAGGGTCTCTTCCAGCCGAAACGGTGGCGCCGTATTCGCGATCATATGCAGGTGGTTGGACATGATCACATAACCCCAGATTTGCAAACCCTTGTGTTGGCTGCAATAACGCCAACTGTCCAGCACGATGTCGCGGTATTCGGCACGGGTAAAAAGATCTATCCAGCCGCAGATGGTGCATGTGAGGAAATTCAATCCGTGCTGGTCGCGGATTTTGTATTTGGTGCTCATAAATGAAGGTGTTGAAAGGATTATGGAAATGTGCTGATAAAAATAGGACGTGTTTCTGTGCTGACCAAGGCCTTCGCCAAAAGTTATTTCCCAGCCTTTTTAACCCGAGTAGCGCTGGCGCGCGGCTGTGCCGCGTGAAGTATATAGAAATGCCAAGCCTGGTTGCTTGAAGAAGCCTTGGATAGGCAGATTTTGTCGGCTTGCGAGTCTATTATAGGCAGGTTTTGTATGGTGCTTGTGCCAGGCATTGATGCGGTGGGGGAGTGTCACGCGGCGCAGCCGCGCGCCAGCGCTGCTCGGGTAAGGGAAGGGCAGCCTGTGCGTGAGCGGGTTTATGAAAATGTGCTGACAAAAATCGAACGTATTCCTGTACTGACAAAGGCCTTCGCCAAAAGTTATTTCCCGGCCACTTTAACTCGAGTGGCGCTGGCGCGCGGCTGTGCCGCGTGAAGTATATAGAAATGCCAAGCCTGGTTGCTCGAAAAAGCCTTGCACAGGCAGACTTTGTCGGGTCACAATTCTATTACAGGCTGGTTTTGTTTGGGTGTTTTTTGCCAGGCTTTGGTGCGGCGGCGTGAGTGTCACGCGGCACAGCCGCGCGCCAGCGCCGCTCGGGTTAAGGGAAGGACAGCCTGTGCGACAGCGGGTTATGAAAATATGCTGACAAAAATCGAACGTATTTCTGTGCCGACCAAGGCCTTCGCCAAAAGTTATTTCCCGACCATTTTAACCCGAGTGGCGCTGGCGCGCGGCTGTGCCGCGTGAAGTTTGTTTAAATGCCAAGCCTGGTTGCTTGAAAAAGCATTGGTACAGTCAGATTTTGTTGGCTCGAAATTCTATTATAGACTGATTTTGTATTGGTGCTTTTTGCCAGGCTTGGTGCGGTGGCGTGAGTGTCACGCGGCACAGCCGCGCGCCAGCGCCGCTCGGGTTAAGGGAAGGACAGCATGTGCGCCAGCGGGGACCAGCCTATGCGCCAGCGGATTGTGGATGGTCAGCCTGTGCGCCAGCAGGGGTCTTCGCGCTCGCCGCTCGGGTTAAGGGAAGGACAGCCTGTGCGTCAGCGGTACGTACCAGCCTGGTTAAAGTTATGTTATAAAAGCCTTTGAATTAATTCACGCAACGAATCCTCATAAACCACATTACCAACAGCATCTCGTTGCGAATTCACATCTGCTAAATGCATTGCGTGTTCAGAAATCTTCAAAATGAAGGCTCTATTTGCTGCGTCCTCAAAGTCGAAATTGTATTTTTTACAATCTTCTTTCACATGTTCAATGAAAATTTCAATATGATCGAACTCATCATTTGATTCCATATTTCTTATTTTTATTCTTATTAATTACATGATGGCACCATAACTTGCTGACAGAACTATGAGTTTTATAAGTAGCCCGTGCGCCAGCAGGGAGGATGGCCTGTGCGCGAGCGGGTCACGAAGCCTGAAGCCTCGCGCGAGCGCATCTGTTTTTATTTTTGGGCGGTGTGGTTGTGGATGGACAGCCTGTGCGCTAGCGGGGAAGGACGCCTGTGCGCCAGCGGATAGCCTGTGCTCCAGCGGGTTGGATAGCCTGTGCACCAGCAAGGGGACAGCCTGCGCGCCAGCGAGGGCAGCAGTTATTGTAACTGCATTTTTAATACTACTTTCACATTTCTATACTTACTTCCATAATCTCCTTCAACTTTGGCTTGTAAAGAAGATTTCAAATTAATATTATCACATTCTTGTAATATAGCCTGTTGTTTCCTATAACCTCTTAGGAAAGCAAGGGCTAAATTCTTTTCATAATCAGACCCATTTATCATATTATCAAGCAAAAACTGTCCTCCTCTAATATCTTCTATTGTAAGCCCTTTATTTTTATATTCATCTTCAACCCGTAATTTACCACCATGAAATCCGGAAAAATCTGCAGAACCAGTTATGTTGATTTCTATTCCTGTTGAGTCTAAATGGCGCCCGAAAACATTGTCTATCGTTTTCAGGATGTTAATTATTAGGCCATTCTCAGTTTCTTCATCGTCAAACCTATATGATCCAGTAGGATAGTAGGAAGCATGGATGACGAAATCTGCTTCATCTACATTTGAAACAATAAAAACATTTACTTTTTTACTGTTCTTTGAATCTAACTCAAATGAAATTTGTTGGCCTGGTAATTCATTGAAATTTACTACATTATATGTAAAAACAATTCTTTTAATAACATCAAATATTTCTTGTGAGGAAATTATTGATTTCTTCAACTCTATTGGGGTAGTATCTTGGGGACGGCATTGATTGATTCTCGAAATAGCCAAATCTGGGAATAAGGTAAAGTTTATCGCCTCCCTATATCTAACTTTGCCTTCTTCGTAATTGCCGGATAAACAAAGTGAGTCTCCTTCTGCAATATATTGTCTATAAAGATCTTCTTTTTTATTCAATAGAGTCTCAATCCTTTCAAATGAATTTTTGTTATGACAAAACTTTAACGCCCAAAAATGGTATTTCATTGCTTCATCATACTCAAACGAATTTTCGTATTGATAGGCCATTTCACTTAATTCGCTACATTTAGATATTATTTTATATTTCGCTATTAATGTATCACGCTCAAAGATTAGGCTCATATCATTTTTTTCCCAAAATTCGACCTCTTTCTTTCCATATTGTTTCTTGTCAATCAGGCTGTTAAGGTAATCAAACTTGGGAGCAAAAGTTGTTGAAAATTTTTCTGCTAATGCGGAATCCTTTTTGATATTATAACGATACTGTTCAAAACATACAAGTGCGTCTATATATGCCATTGAAACTGGATATTTTGACCATTCATCTCGTAGCCTTAAGCATTTATCTAACCCTTTTTCTCCTTGAAGCCACTTTCTTCCACAATCATCACCAAATAATACGTCATGAAGGCGGTTCTCAATATATCCTATGTTGCAAGAAGCCTTATAATATTTATATTCATTTATAAAGGAAGACGGGGTATAGTCCCATTCAGTTAGATGCCTTACATTAGTAAATTTTCCACATTTCAGGTAAATGCTTGCTGTATCTTGGCTATTCTTTTCTTGATGCCATTTGGCTAAAAAGTAGAAGTAATGAGATTCAAATTTTTCCTTTATTTCGCCTTTCCTATTAGCGCTTGTTTTGTAATTAAAAAGTTCACCCTTTATTTTTTCGTATTTTTCAAAACTTATAGTATCACTACTAACAGTCAACTCAAATTTCCCCATGAAGGATCTTGTTTGACAATTATAACTGAAAATTATTACTTTAATATAATCAATGTTGTCATACATCAATGGTAATACTATGATTTCAGGTCTTTTTTCACTAGACCTATATACTTGAGAAAAAGGAATATTAGTCTTTTCTTCAAAGGTGAAAGAAGTATCTCTTTGGAAATTATATTTTATTTCATGTGTTAACTTTTTAGCATTTTCAATATGCGATTTAGAGATGCGTAAGTTATTAACAGCAACTGGCGGATAAAATTTTACTTTCAATTTTATTTTTTGTCCTTGTGCTGCTGCCAAACAAAGCCAAAAAAAGATAAGAATAAAAGTTGCTTTCTTGAATGTCATATACAGTATTTAATCAATGATTATCTCTTTTTCTTGTTCTTTTCCATAAATCTTCAGAATATCCCCCTTTTTTACAAAAGGAGATATTGAGCCTCGTTCAACTGAAATATTTTTTCCATTTAAAGTAGCGCGTTCTATTTGAAACCCTACATTTACATTACTAAAATAGCAAGGCTTTTCATGGGTTATTTCAGTGCTTTTTATTTGCTTGCCTTTGGGGAGCGCTTTAGTGTGAAAGGGAGGGGTTACAGTTTGGTATCGTTTCTGTTCATTTTCAATTACATTTGATTGATCTATAGTATTAGGTAAATCTTTTTCTTCAGTTGACATGCCTTGTGATCGTTCTGAATTAGCCCCTCCTCCTATTTCAGTTCTAATACCATTAAGCAGTAATCTTTGCAATTCGTTTAACGTATTTGTATAATTGTCCTCTGCGCTCTGTCTTTGCTGAGGAGATAGATTATTATCGTTTCTTCTATTTTTATCCTGAGCGTTCAACATATCAACCAGACCATTATAAGCAATGCAAAATTCAGGAGAATATGCGATATTGTTTTTAGTATCCGCAGAATAAGATGCAATCAGTTCGTTTTTTATACCAGTTTCTATATCAACAATTTTTTTTAGATTCGATACAATTACACCTGCGGAGACACTCATAGTATCACTCGCTGCGAGTTTTTGTGAAAAATCTTTGCAATCCATTTTTTTCAATGTAACAGAAGTAGGGGTATCTGTTTTGCAGAAAGCAAAAAACAAAGTCAAAGAAAGGAGAATAGTTCCCCTTAAATTATTAAAGATGTAAAAATGGATATTCGTCATATTTTATTTATTGTTAATGTAAATTATCTGCTTTCTAACCAATATTTAATCATTCAGGTTCAAACTAGGGCTTTCTCCAAACCATTAAATACACAATAAGGAGAACTCACATATCAGTAATTAATAAAAATTTGGTCGGCGCTAAGATAACTGCTGTACCTCATATTCAAAATAATTATTTTGCGAAACTGATCTTAAACTCATATATTATTTGAACAGATAAGATCTTTGCATAAAAAAATCCCCGATTTTCCGATTAAAAAAAATCTGGGATACTTAATCTATTTAAAAACCCTGCTCAGTGCGAAATTGCAAATGGACATGCTGTGGATGAACAAGCCTAACCGCAGAGAGGTTTATAAGCCACTAAAGTAACCGCAAAGTTTCAAAAGGCCAAACCTACCCAAAACAAAAAAATCCCGGACCCTCCACCACTAAGTGAAAAATCCGGGATCAAAATATCTACCCAAAACCAGCAACGCTGGTGTAAAATCTAACCTATTCCGCCTCTTCCAGCACAGGCTCCTGGGTATCCCTAAAAGGCCTACCCGATCCCGTTACCTGCAGGCGCTCGTACATGCGCATACCGGTACCGGCCGGAATTTTCTTGCCCACGATGACATTCTCTTTCAGGCCCATCAGGTGGTCTTTCTTGGCAGCGATAGCGGCGGTAGAAAGTACCTTGGTGGTTTCCTGGAAGGAAGCGGCCGAGATCCACGATTCCGTACCCAGCGATGCTTTGGTGATACCGAGCAGCATAGAGATAGCGGTGGAGGGCAGGGCGTCGCGGAATTCCACGAGTTTTTTGTCGTTGCGTTTCAGGAACGAGTTTTCTTCGCGGATCTGACGCAGGGTCACGAGGGCGCCTGCTTTCAGTTTGCCGCTTTCGCCTGCATCGAGCACGAATTTCTTGTCGAAGATCCAGTCGTTGTAGTCGATGAACTCGTTGCGCTCTACCGGTTCGCCGGTCAGGAAGTGCGTATCACCCGGGTCAACGATCTCCAGACGGCGCAGCATCTGGCGAACGATCACCTCGATGTGTTTGTCGTTGATGTTGATACCCTGGGAGCGGTAAACTTCCTGTACACCGTTCACGAGGTAGGAAGACGCTGCGAAAGGCCCGCGGATCGCGAGAATGTCTTTCACGGAGATCGTTCCTTCCGTCAGTGGCGTGCCTGCGCGTACGAAGTCGCCGTCCTGAATGAGTACGTGTTTGGTCAGCGGCACCAGGTACTTGCGTTTCTGGCCGTCTTTGGCTTCGATGATCGACTCGCGGTTACCACGTTTGATGCTACCGAAGGTGATCACACCGTCGATCTCGGCAACTACGGCCGGGTTGGACGGGTTACGCGCTTCGAACAGTTCCGTTACACGCGGCAGACCACCCGTGATGTCGGCGATTTTACCCAGTTTACGCGGAATTTTCACCATTTGCTGGCCGGAGCGTACTTCCTGGTTGTCTTCCACCGAGATGTAAGCGCCTACGGGCAGCGAGTATGTTTTCAGTTCCTCGCCTGTTTTTCCATTGACGATGGACAGGGACGGGATCTTTTTCTTGTTCTTACTTTCAATAACGATCTTCTCGGCAAAACCGGTCTGGTCGTCACGTTCCATGCGGAAGTTGGTACCTTCTTCCAGGTTGTTGTAGCGGATCAAACCGTTGAAATCGCTTACGATCACGGCGTTGAACGGGTCCCATTCGCAGATCTTGTCGCCACGTTGCAGTTCCTGACCGTCGACTACAAAGAGGGTAGCGCCGTAAGGAATGTAGTTGTTGGCGAGTGTACGACCGTTTTTCGGGTCCACGCTACGCACCTCACCGGTACGCGATACGACAACCTGAATGGTTTTGCCTTCGCTGTCCTGACCATCTACGGTACGGATAGAGTCGAATTCGACGCGGCAGTGGGTACGTGCCACGATGTCGTTTTCAGTCATACCGATCATAGCCGTACCACCCGTGTGGAAGGTACGCAGGGTCAACTGAGTACCCGGCTCACCGATGGATTGTGCAGCGATAATACCCACGGCGTCGCCCATTTCAGCACGGCGGCCGGTGGCGAGGTTTTTACCGTAGCATTTCGCGCAAACACCGTGGCGGCTTTCGCAGGTAAGAACCGAACGGATGGTGATCATTTCGATCTCCGCGTTGTCGATATCCGTTGCGATTTTGTCGGTGATGTATTCCGCAGCACCTACGAGCAGTTCTTCCGTATCGGGATGGTATACATCGTGCAGGCTGTAACGGCCTTTGATACGGTCGCGCAGGTTCTGAACGATTTTGTCACCTTCCTTGAACGCCGTGGTATCGATACCGCGGAGCGTGAGGCAGTCTTCTTCGCGAATAACCACGTCCTGTGCTACGTCGACAAGACGACGTGTGAGGTAACCGGCGTCGGCCGTTTTCAGGGCCGTGTCGGCCAGACCTTTACGGGCGCCGTGCGTAGAGATAAAGAACTCTTGTACGGACAGGCCTTCCAGGAAGTTCGACAGGATCGGGTTCTCGATGATTGCGCCGCCGGTGTCGCCGGATTTACGCGGTTTTGCCATCAGGCCACGAAGACCGCACAACTGTTTGATCTGTTGTTTGGAACCACGCGCACCGGAGTCGAGCATCATGAACACGGAGTTGAAGCCCTGTTTGTGGCTGCTCAGTTCCTTCATCAACTGGTCGGTGATGCGGTTATCCGCAAATGTCCACTTGTCGATGATCTGGTTGTAACGTTCGTTGTACGTGATCAGACCCATGTTGTAGTTGTCCCACACCTCGTCTACCTCAATTTGAGCGGCTTCGAGTGCGGTACGTTTCAGGTCGGGGATGATCAGGTCACCCAGGTTGAACGACAGGCCCGCTTTGAACGCCCAGCCGAATCCGAGTTCCTTGATGGCGTCGAGGAATTCTGCCGTTTGTTTGAAACTGGTCTGCGTGATGATCTCGCCGATGATACCTTTCAGGTTCCGCTTCGTGAGCAGGTCATTGATATAAGGTACGGTCGGCGGAACAGCCTGGTTGAATATCACACGGCCAACGGTCGTTTTGATCCGTTTTACCACCGTTTCGCCGGCCTCTAATTGAGTAATACGGCATTCGATGGCGGCGTGCAGGTCGACCCGGCCTTCGTTGTAGGCGATCGTGACTTCCTCCGGAGAGTAGAAACGGCTGCCTTCACCTTTGACCGGATTTTCCGGAATGGATTTGCGTTCTTTTGTCAGGTAGTAGAGTCCCAATACCATGTCCTGTGAAGGCAGGGTGATCGGCGATCCGTCCTGTGGGTTGAGCATGTTGTGGCTCGAAAGCATCAGAACCTGAGCTTCCAGAATTGCCGCATGGCTCAGCGGTACGTGTACGGCCATCTGGTCACCGTCAAAGTCGGCGTTGAAAGCCGTACAAACGAGCGGGTGCAGTTGGATAGCCTTGCCCTCGATCAAACGCGGCTGGAATGCCTGGATAGACAAACGGTGCAGCGTCGGAGCGCGGTTGAGCATGACCGGGTGGCCGCGCAGGATATTTTCCAGGATTTCCCAGATCACCTGGTCTTTGCGGTCGACGAGTTTTTTTGCCGATTTCACCGTTTTCACGATACCGCGCTCGATGAGTTTGCGGATGATGAACGGTTTGAACAGTTCCGCAGCCATGGCTTTCGGAATACCGCATTCGTGCAGTTTCAGCGTCGGGCCTACCACGATAACCGAACGGCCGGAGTAGTCGACACGTTTACCAAGCAGGTTCTGACGGAAACGGCCTTGTTTACCTTTCAGGATATCGGACAGCGATTTGAGGGCGCGGCCGCCTTCGGCTTTAACGGCGTTGGATTTACGCGAGTTGTCGAACAGCGAATCGACAGCCTCCTGCAACATACGTTTCTCGTTGCGCAGGATTACCTCCGGCGCTTTGATCTCGAGCAGGCGCTTCAGGCGGTTGTTCCGTATGATCACACGGCGGTACAGGTCGTTCAGGTCGGAAGACGCGAAACGGCCACCATCCAACGGCACGAGCGGGCGCAGTTCGGGCGGTACGACGGGCAGGTACTGGATCACGGTCCATTCCGGGCGCTGACCGGCGCCTTCGAGGCCTTCGCGGAAGGCTTCTACGACGCGGAGGCGCTTGTTGGCTTCCGTTTTCTTGGCCATGCTCGTTTCCGTGTGGGAATCGTGGCGCAGCTGGGCCGACAGATCGTCCAGGTTGAGCGTGCTCAACAGGGCGAAAATGGCATCAGCGCCCATTTTGGCGATGAATTTGTCCGGATGCGTTTCGTCCAGCAGGTGGTTTTCCTTCGGCAGGGTGTCGAGGATTTCCAGGTATTCTTCTTCGGTCAGCAAGTCCATACGGCTCATGCCTTCCTCGGATTTGATACCGGGTTGTACCACTACGTAGCGCTCGTAGTACACGATCGCTTCGAGTTTTTTGGACGACGTGCCGAGCAGATACGCGATCTTGTTCGGCAGGCTTTTGAAAAACCAGATGTGCACCACCGGCACCACGAGGCGGATGTGCCCCATGCGTTCGCGGCGCACTTTTTTCTCCGTCACTTCCACACCGCAGCGGTCGCAGACGATGCCTTTGTAACGAATCCGTTTGTACTTGCCGCAGTAGCATTCATAGTCTTTCACCGGACCAAAAATGCGTTCGCAGAACAAACCGTCGCGTTCGGGCTTGTAGGAACGGTAGTTGATGGTCTCCGGTTTCAGAACTTCGCCGTAGCTACGCTCCAGAATTTCATCCGGGCTGGCCAGGGAGATGACGATAGAGTCAAAACCCTGATCTGTTTTATTGCTTTTCTTTTTGAAAGGCATATGCTGTCGAGAATTTGAAATGCGTACGTACTTTTTTTGGTTTATGGGTTTATAGTTTATGGGTTTATTTATATCGGCTCGGGTGAAGAGTCATGTATGCATTCACCGAGTGCAAAATATAAACTCATAAACCTATAAACTCATAAACTAATAACAATCAATTCATTAGCGACTTGTAAACCCACGTGTGCTTCAAAAAATGTTTGAGGTTCAAATATTTTTTGCGTTTCGGCACGCCGAGGTATTTTCCCAGGTTCGCATCCATCCAGCGCCGGTTTCCCGAAGCCAGGTATTTGAACAGCAGCGCGATACCGCCCGTTTTTTCCGAAGGCAAATGCCAGATGGGCAGTTGCGCGTCTTCGGGGTGCACGTTCGAGTATTTCGGCGAAGTCCAGATGCGTTTGATAAAACGGTCGATCAAACCGAATTTTCCTATTTTATGGTAACAATAACTCAAAAAATGGGCTTCTTCGTTGAATTTGACCTGTCCGTTCCGGTGGCGTTCCAGCATGTTGTTCCAGACGTCCGGGGCCAGGGCATTGATCTGCCTGATCACCGGGAGCGTGGCCGCAAATACTTCCCCGCCATAATAGAGTGGGAGCGTATCGGGGGCTTTGCCGTCCAGTTCCGTGTACATGCGCTTCATGTCCTTCCGCGTAATACCGTTGATGTCGAAATCTTCACCATACGGCATCGGAAGCACCAGCAGCCCTTCTTTCCTGATTTCAGCAAACAGGGGCTCCAGCGAGGCGTGAATCACACAGTCGGAATCCAGAACGAGGAATGCGGATGTGTCGCTAAATTTCTGATTTTCAATGAACTGTAATATGTCGAAAATGTAGAACTGGTTGCGCCACTTTCCAAAATAACCCTCCGGCGTTTGCCAGGTGAGCGGAATGGTGACGATCTCCACTTCTTTTTCCCGTAAAAACTGTTTCAGATCCAGGCCGTCTACTACCGGCAGTTCTTCCGCCTTTTTATTGGAGAACAACACGTGCCGGCTTTCCGGATTGTGTTGTTTGCTCAGGGCGAAAAAGACCGCTACGCACCGCCAGTATACTTTCTGAAAATCGTGCAGGTGCGAACCTTTTCCCACTTGCGGATATTCGGAACTTTCTGTCGGGCTGTCGAGGTAGATCCAGGTACTGATGCAGTTCATTACAGGTTATTAGTTATTGGTTATTAGTTATTAGGGCGATAACGTTTGGCTTTGGTATTAAGAAGGGCCAAGGGTTACCGTCCTAATAACCAATAACTAATAACCTATAATTAACTTTCAAACTTCACATCCAACGCCAACCCGCGCAACTCGTGCACGAGTACGTTGAACGATTCCGGTATATTGGCATCCGGCAGGTTGTCGCCTTTTACAATGGCTTCGTAAGCCTTCGCACGACCTTGAATATCGTCCGATTTGTAAGTGAGCAGTTCCTGCAGGATATTCGATGCGCCGTAGGCTTCGAGGGCCCACACCTCCATCTCACCGAAACGCTGTCCACCGAACTGGGCTTTACCACCCAAAGGTTGCTGCGTGATGAGCGAGTATGGTCCGATCGAACGTGCGTGCATCTTGTCGTCTACCATGTGGCTCAGTTTGAGCATATAAATGATGCCCACTGTCGCTTTCTGGTGGAAGCGGTCGCCCGTTTCGCCGTCGGAGAGAAACGTCTGGCCGAGTTCCGGCAGGCCGGCTTTTTCGATCCATGCTTCCACTTCGTCGGTTTTGGCGCCGTCGAAGATCGGCGTTGCGAATTTGCAGCCGAGGCGTTCGCCGGCCCATCCGAGTACCGTTTCGAAGATCTGACCCAGGTTCATACGGGAAGGTACGCCCAGCGGGTTGAGGACTACGTCGACCGGCGAACCGTCTTCCAGGAACGGCATATCTTCCATACGGACGATACGGCTTACGATACCTTTGTTACCGTGACGGCCGGCGAGTTTGTCGCCCACTTTCAGTTTGCGTTTCTTCGCAACGTATACTTTCGCCAGTTTCAGTACGCCTGCGGGCAATTCGTCACCGATGCTGATGTTGAATTTCTCGCGTTTGTAGCGACCTACTTCTTCGTTGACTTTGATGCTATAGTTGTGCAGCAGTCTGGAAATCAGCGCGTTATTGGATTTTTCACCAATCCAGTTCTGATAATCCACCTGGCTGTAGTCGATCTGGTCGCGGAGCACCTGGGCGCTGAGTTTGGTGCCTTTCGGTACCATTTCGTCGCCATAGATGCTGCGGATGCCGTTGGTGATTTTATCTTTCACCAGCAGTTGCAGTTTGTCGACCAGGATCGTTTTCAGTTTGTTCAGTGCTACTGCGTGTTCGTCGTCGAGTTTGTCGAGCAACGCTTTTTCCGATTCCTTCTGGACTTTGTCCTTCTTGGCACGGGCGAAGAGTTGTTTGTCGATCACGACGCCGTTGATACTCGGCGGTACTTTCAGCGAAGCGTCTTTCACGTCGCCGGCTTTGTCGCCGAAGATAGCGCGCAGCAGTTTTTCCTCCGGTGTCGGGTCCGTTTCCCCTTTCGGCGTGATTTTACCGATGAGGATGTCGCCTTCCTTGGCCCATGCGCCGATCCGGATGATACCGTTTTCGTCGAGGTCTTTGGTGGCTTCTTCGCTCACGTTCGGGATATCCTGCGTGAGTTCTTCTTCACCGAGTTTCGTATCGCGCACGTCGAGTTCGAAGTGTTCGATGTGGATGGAGGTAAATACGTCTTCCTGAACGACACGTTCCGACAGTACGATAGCATCCTCGAAGTTGTAACCTTTCCAGGGCATGAATGCCACTTTCAGGTTTTGTCCGAGGGCGAGTTCGCCGTTTTCGGTAGCGTAACCTTCGCAGAGGATATCGCCTTCTTCCACGCGTTGTCCGCGGCGCACGATCGGTTTCAGGTTGATGCAGGTACCCTGGTTGGTACGCATGAACTTGGTCAACTGATACGTTTTGCGGGCATCTTCGAAGGAAACCATCTGGTCTTCTTCGGTGCGGTCGTAGTTGATGATGATCTCGTTGGCGTCGACGTATTCTACTACACCGCTGCCTTCTGCGTTGATCAGCATACGGCTGTCACGGGCTACTTTCGCTTCCAGGCCCGTACCCACGATAGGGGAGTGGGGGCGGATCAGCGGAACAGCCTGACGTTGCATGTTCGATCCCATCAGGGCGCGGTTAGCATCGTCATTTTCAAGGAACGGGATCAGCGAAGCCGACACACCTACGATCTGGTTGGGGGCTACGTCGATGTATTCGAGTTCGTCCGGCGTCAGGATCGGGAAGTCGCCATGTTCACGCGCTTTCACACGTTCATCCAGGAACGCGCCGCCTTCACCCACGAGGGAGTTGGCCTGCGCGATTTTCATAAAGTCTTCCGCTTCAGCCGAGAGGTATTCCACATCGCCTTCCATGATCACTTTACCGTTGCGTACGCGGCGGTAAGGCGTTTCGAGGAAGCCCATTTTGTTGATTTTTGCGTGGGTGCAAAGCGTCGAGATCAGACCGATGTTCGGTCCTTCCGGCGTTTCGATCGTACACAGACGGCCGTAGTGGGAGTAGTGTACGTCACGCACCTCGAAACCTGCGCGCTCACGGCTCAAACCACCTGGTCCAAGCGCCGAAATACGGCGTTTGTGGGTGATTTCGGAGAGCGGGTTGGTCTGGTCGAGGAACTGCGACAACTGGCTGGTTCCGAAGAACGAGTTGATGACGGAAGACAGCGTACGGGCATTGATCAGGTCGACCGGTGTAAATACCTCGTTGTCGCGGACGTTCATCCGTTCGCGGATGGTACGCGCCATACGGGCCAGACCCACGCCGAACTGGGCGTACAGTTGTTCGCCCACCGTGCGTACACGGCGGTTGGACAAGTGGTCGATGTCGTCGATTTCCGCTTTGTTGTTGATCAGGGAGACGATATAACGCACAATGGCGATGATATCTTCCTTGGTCAGAACCAGCATACTTTCCTGAATGTCGTGACCGAGTTTGCGGTTGATCTTGAAACGGCCTACTTCGCCCAGGTTGTAACGCTTGTCGGAGAAGAACAGTTTGTCGATGATACCGCGTGCGGTCTCGTCATCCGGCGGATCGGATCCGCGCAGTTGACGGTATATATAGGTAACGGCTTCGACTTCCGAGGAAGTCGGGTCTTTCTGCAAAGTGTTGTAGATGATGGAGAAGTCCTCATCCACGTCCATCCGTTGCAGGATGATAGTGGTGGTACCTGCATCGAGGATGTATTCGATATTTTCCTCGTCGAGGATCGTATCGCGTTCGAGGATGATCTCGTTCCGTTCGATGGTAACAACCTCGCCGGTGTCTTCATCGACGAAGTCTTCCGTCCAGGATTTCAGCACCCGTGCGGCCAGTTTGCGACCGACGGAGCCTTCGAGGTTTTCGCGGGTGCAGGCGATTTCGTCGGCCAGATTGAACAGGTCGAGGATCGCTTTGTCCGTATCGAAACCGATGGCGCGGAGCAGCGTGGTGACAGGAAACTTCTTTTTCCGGTCGATATAGGCATACATCACCAGGTTGATATCCGTGGCAAACTCCATCCAGGCTCCTTTGAACGGGATCACGCGGGCGCTGTAGATCTTCGTACCGTTGGGGTGGTAACTCTGGCCGAAGAAAACGCCTGGTGAGCGGTGCAGTTGCGATACGATGACGCGTTCGGCGCCATTGATCACGAAGGTACCTTTCGGGGTCATGTACGGGATGTTTCCGAGGAAAACGTCCTGTACAATTGTTTGGAAATCAATGTGTTCCGGGTCGTTGCAGGAAAGTTTAAGTTTCGCTTTCAGCGGCACGGAATACGTAAGCCCGCGCTGCATACACTCGTCGATGGTGTAGCGGGGCGGGTCGATGAAGTAATCGAGGAATTCCAGGTTAAAAATATTCCGCGCATCGGTGATGGGGAAATTTTCCTGGAAAACGCGATACAGCCCTTCGTTGATACGGTTATCAGGAGTAGTTTCCAGTTGGAAATATTCCTGAAACGATTTGAGCTGTATTTCTAGGAGGTCAGGGTAGTGACCGGCGAGGCGTATTTTACCAAAATTTACGCGCTCTTGAACGCCTGTTTTTGGGAAAGCCCCGGTTGTGATGCCGTTATTGGTCATTTTTGCAAGAATATGCTTGAATGCTGGTTGGCAATATTTGCTATGCCGTTGCGTAGCAGGCTCGCTGAATAGAGTACAAGCCGATTAAACGGTTAAATGCCTGATATTGTTCAAAGTGCGAAGTCCTCAGCCACGTACACAGACAACGATAGGCTTAATGCGTGCCGTCGCCGGCGCAGCATTAAGCCTAATCGTTAGGATCTGTCGTATGTAGGTAGAGTACCTGGCATGGGTGAAGTTGGGTAAGTCAGTTGTCAGAAAAATGAACCCGAAGGAGGGATTCAAAACCGGAACAAACTGTCTTACTTCACTTCTACCACTGCACCAGCCGCTTCGAGGGCTGATTTAATGGACTCTGCCTCTGCTTTGTTTACACCCGATTTCAGCGGGCTTGGAGCGCCGTCAACGAGGTCTTTCGCTTCTTTCAGACCCAGGCCGAGGATGTTTTTCACTTCCTTAACGACGTTGAGTTTGTTAGCGCCTGCGTCTTTCAGCACGACGTCGAACTCCGTTTTTTCAGCAGGAGCTGCATCACCTGCGCCAGCGGCGGGGCCTGCAGATACCGCTACTGCAGCAGCAGCAGGTTCGATACCGTAATCATCTTTCAGGATATTGGCCAGTTCATTGGCTTCTTTAATCGTGAGGCCCACGAGCGATTCTGCCAGTGCTTTCAAATCTGCCATTGTAGTAGAATTTTAAAAAGTTGTTTGCGAAAAGTGTGTGAATGAAGGTTTTAAGGTTTGGTTCTCCGGGGGTATAGTGCGAACTTGGAAGCC
>Ga0116157_10003191_pt1 | contig 15757 bp, 15 predicted proteins | sample AD_UKC048_MetaG_FD_89882 | JGI IMG/M metagenome (GOLD analysis project Ga0116157, IMG submission 89882) | Active sludge microbial communities of municipal wastewater-treating anaerobic digesters from USA - AD_UKC048_MetaG | ecosystem: Engineered > Bioreactor > Anaerobic > Digestate | place: USA...
CAGCGTGTCCACACTGGCAGGCGCTTCCGGTTTGGGCAACAGCCTGGCGGCCGTGATCAAGGGAATCGAACCCAGGCCCGTCATCACCCGCAAGCGGGCACTTCAGTTCCTGTCATGCGGGAACGGTTCAGCCATTGCAGGCTGGCAGGGTCTCGCAGCGCAAGGCCACTGGGTAGCCTGGTGGAAAGAGCGAATGGAACGGCAGCAGACGCGTAGGCATCAGCAACCGGCCACCTGATCGGTTAAGCGCCCTGCTCACGGCTTCAGAACAATCGGCTCCAGGGCATCCCCTTGTTTCAGGATGCGCCCAATGGCCGCCGTCCGGGTGTAGCCCAGCTGGCGCAGCGCAGCCACGCAGGCTTCCGCCTTGACGGCAGGCACACTGGCCAGCAGACCACCGGCAGTCTGGGGGTCAAAAATCAGGGGGTAGCGAGGGTGTTTGACCATGACTTCCTGATTGCGCAGCGCGCGCCGCAGTCGCACGTTGGCACTTTGCAGCGAGCTGACAATACCGGCCTCCACACACTCCTGCGCACCGTCCAGCAACGGCAGGCTTGAGAGGTCGAGTTCGGCATCGACCCCTGAGGGGCGTGTCATCTCCACCAGGTGTCCCAGCAGGCCAAAGCCGGTCACATCGGTACAGGCCGTTGCGCCGTATTCGGACAGGCATTTTGCTGCCAGGCGGCTGGAGACAACCATGGATTGCAGCGCGACATCAATCCAGCGACCTCTGGCTGCCAAACGGGCATGGGCGGCAAACAGGGTGCCAGTGCCAATGGGTTTGGTCAAAATCAGCACGTCACCGGGCTGCATGCCGTTTTTGCGCAGAACTTTGGCCGGGTCATCATCAATCAAGCCGTTCACCGCAAAGCCCAGCGCCAGCTCTTTGCCCTCGCCGGTGTGCCCGCCCACCAATGCGCAGTTGGCCTCGTTCAAAACCTCCAGCGCGCCGGTCATCATCTGGAACAGCACGTCTTCCACCTTGGCCTCCAGCCCCGAAGGCACAGTGGCAATGGCCGTGGCTGACTGGGCTTCTGCGCCCATGGCCCAGATGTCACCCAGCGCGTGGTTGGCTGCCACTTTGCCAAAAATATAGGGGTCGTCAATGAACGAGCGGAAGAAGTCCACCGAATGCACCAGGGCCTTGCCCGGTGGCACTCGCACCACGGCGGCATCGTCGGGGTCCTTGAGGCCAATCATCACGTCGCGGCGGTCTACAGGGTGCAGGTTGCTCAGGGCGCGTGACAGCACGGTGGCTCCCACCTTGGCACCGCAGCCACCGCAGCGCATGGCAATGGCCGAGATGGCTTGCAGAGACTCTTCCTGACTGAGTTTGACCGCGTTGTGAGCCGAAGTGTTTGAAGGACTGGATACGGAGTTAGCCCCCATCGGTGTCAGGTCCTGAAACCTGCGCATGAAGCGCCGATCAATCCAGTCCTTCCAGTGCCAGACCCAATCGCCCGAAAATCCGAGCCAGCCGCGCGAAGCCACGGCATGTTTGTCACCTGTGCTGATAAGCGCCAGCCAGCTGCTTTGTGGCCGATAGGGAACCATGGGGGTCCCCGCCACAGCACGGCGCAGGTTGCCGGTGAGCGGCTGACCCTGCCGAACGGCAAACACGCCCGCTTTCTCCAATTTGTAATTCACCATGCTGGCGATGTCGCCTGCAGCAAAGATGTCGGGGTCGGTGACGGTCTGCAAGGTATCGATGACCTGGATGAAGCCGTCCGCATCCAGTGCCAGCCCCGTGTCCCGCAACCAGGCCGCGCCGCCCGCACGGGTGACCCAGACCATCTCGTCAGCATCCACTATCTCGCCGGCTGACGTTTGCAGCTGGCCCGCCCTCACCTGCGTGACAGGTGCGTTGCGATGCACCTGGACCCCTCGCCGGGCCAGTACGTTGTCAAAGGCTTTGCGCACACCGGGGTTGTGGGTCGGCAAAATGTCGGCCTGGTCGGTGAACAGATGAAATACCAACTCATCGGGGTTGCGGCCCAGCGTGGTTAATTCATGGCGCAGACGAAACTGCATGGCCAGCAGTAGCTCCACCCCGCCTGCGCCCGCGCCCACCACTGCTATCGTTGTTTTGCCAGGGTGCTGCCGCACACGCGCCAGGAGTGCCAGCCAGCGGTCGTTGAAACGCTGGATGGGTTTGACCGCCACCGCATGATCTGCCGCACCGGGCACACCGCTCAGCTGCGGTGTGGAACCAATGTTGATGGACAACTGGTCATAGGTCACCGGCGGGCGGTTGCGGCACAGCACCTTGCGGTTGGCACGGTCCAGACCAACAACCTCGTCGCGATACAAGCGCGCGCCGGCAAACACGGCCAGGCGGCTCAGGTCGATGTGCACCTCGTCAAAGTCGTAATGCCCGGCCACATAACCGGGCAGCATGCCGGAGTAAGGCGTGTGCATGTCGGTGCAGATGAGCGTCAGGCGCACGCCGGGGATAGGCTTCATGCCAAGACTTTTCAGCACCCCCACGTGGCTGTGGCCACCGCCAACGAGCACGATGTCACGAAGAATGGGTTGATCAGGTGCTTGCATGGTTCAAATACGTTTCAGGTCTATTTACTTATTTTTTTGCACTTCAGGCCAGCAAATCATGCACGAGCGTCAGCAGTGCAGCCCGCTCGGTTTCTGGCGCAAACAAAGGGGCACGCTGGGCGCACCGGGTTTGAAGTTGCGTGTAGAGCAAATCAGGCTCGGGGGATGCCGCCTGGCCGCATGCCATCTGATGCGCACGGCACCGCACCAGCAAGTCCGCCAGCCCCTGCGCGTCGCCATGGGAAAAATAGCCAGGGTAGTCACCACCCAGCATGCCCAAGTTGCCCGCAATGCGCGAGGCCAGTACCGGGGTGCCGCTGCATACGGCTTCCATCACCACGTGCGCGCCGCCTTCCATTTTGCTGGCGTGCACCAGCACGTGGGCACGCTGAATGTGGCGGCGCGTGGCTTCATGCGGCAGGCCGCCCAGCCAGCGGTAGCTGGAGCAGGTGGCCGCCGTGGCACGGGCTTGTTCGCCCAGCGCGGCATCCAGCGGCTCGCCAATATGGTCCATCAGAATGTCGGGGCGGTCTTTGAGCAGGCACGCCGCTGCGAACAGCGTTTGCGGCGACTTTTCGTCCCGCAGATGGCCCACCATCACGGCACGCAGACGCCGCCCGGGTTTCACCACGGACTGGCGGGTGGTGACAGACTGAAAAATAACCTGCGCCTTGTCGCGCAATGCCTCAGGTAAAGCATCGGGCCCACATTCCTGCAACACCACCAGGCGTTGGGCCAGACGCAGCGAGGCCTGGGCGGCCGGGTCGGTTTGAATGTCACGGTACAGGTCGGTGCCAGTGAGCACCACGGCCAGACCTCTGGCATCAACAGAAACACCTTGCGCCTTTGACCACGAAGCAATCGAAGGGGCCGAGCGCCGCGCGTGCAGCGCCAGCATGACATCAACCGGCTCGCCATTCCAGGCCGGCGCAATGGTGGTGTGAAAAGCCGGGTGCAGCATGCGGGACCAGCGCCTTGCTGTTTGCCAATTGCCATTGTTGGCTGGCGCTCCCGGGCAGATGATGATGACGCGAGGCGGCTTCATGCGCACATTCAAGGCTTGCCATGGACTGGCTTCAACGAGGGCGACACTTTCCCCGCCCGGTCATCAAACGGATGCGTAGCCCGCCCGTACAGCGCCATGACGCGCTGCACATACTGGCGCGTTTCCTTGTACGGTGGCATGCCTCTGTACCGGTCCACCGTGCCCTCGCCCGCGTTGTAGGCCGCCAGCGCCAGCCGCACATCGCCCCGGTAATACGACAAAAGCCAGCGCACATAGGCCAGGCCACCCTTGATGTTTTGCGTGGCGTTGTAGGCGTTGCCCACATTGAAGCGCTCTGCCGTCTCGGGTATCAGTTGCATCAGCCCCATGGCGGCTTTGGGCGACTTCGCCTGAATCTGGAAATTGGATTCGGTGGCGATGATGCTCAGGATCAGCTTCGGGTCCACCGCGTTCCAGCGTGCCAGTGGCCCGACCAGATCAACCACCCAGCGGCGGCTTTTGGGCAGACCCGCCAGAAAACGGTCGATGCCCGCACCCGAAGCCGCAAAGTCATTTGGCGACAGGCCTTTTTCAGGCGCTACCGCCTCCAGCACACAGTTGGGCAACAGGGTGCTGGTGATGCGAATGGTCTCCAGCATGTTCTGCGCCTGCACGTGCCCTTGTGATGCGGCCAGCGAAAACAGCGACGCCGCCATCTCGCGGCTCTCCGGCACACCGCGCCCGAACGCGAACAGCATGCCCAGCCGGTATTGCGCTTCGGTGCTGCCCAGACGCGACGCCTCGCAATACCGCGTGGCGGCCTGCCACGGCCCGTCCAGATCGTTTGTACTGCGCTCCAGCGACTGCGCCTGTTCAATCAGGCTGCTGACTGCCGCCGGCTCGTGCACCATCGACGCAGCGTCCGGCGGGGCAGTTTGTGCCCGGCCCATCCCGGAACACAGCAACAGGATGAATCCGCAGCAGATCAAGCTGCCAATGAACGCCCTGCCCGGCCACGGGGTAGCGACAATCCATTGATTCGCAAAGGGTTGAAACGTCAATCTGGCAGCCCTGGAAACAGCCTGTTTGGGACCTGAGCGTACACCATGGGTCGGCTACGATGGTCAAGTCTGACATTTTCGCTGAAAATGGGCATGTTTTTGCCTTCCAGCCCTTATCCAATATGCGCAAGCAGCTATTTATTTTGTAGCAACATGAATCACCCAACCGTTCCAACCACCCCCCGCATGTCGCCCAGCATGGAGCGCATCTTCAAACGCATCCAGCAGGAAGATGCCCACTTTCCCAATCCGCTGCTGATTCCGGTGGCAGAGGCCCGCGCCAATTACAAAATCACCTCATCGCGCTGGAACCGGGTGGACGAATCGCAGTTCGTGATCGACTACTTCACCCTGCCGGCCGCCGGACGCACCATGGATGCGGTTCGATTGGCACGAAAAGTGGACGCACGCCCCGGCACACTGCTGTACCTGCACGGTGGTGGCTGGGTGCTGGGCACCATCCAGTCGCACTTCAGCATCATGGCCCGGCTGGCTGAGCTCACCGGGTTCACGGTGGTGGGCATTGACTACGCGCTGGCACCGGAAGCCCCGTTTCCGGCAGGTTTGTACGATTCGGTTGCGGCCCTGCGTGCGCTGCGGACCGGTGCACCTGCACAACCCTGGCTGGTGGCGGGCGACTCGGCGGGCGCCAACCTTGCGCTAGCCATGATGCTGGAATTGCGCGATGCGGGCGAACCCCTGCCCGACGCAGCCCTGCTGTTTTACGGCGTGTTTTCGGACAATCACGACACCGACTCCCACCGCCAGTGCGGCGGCGGCCAGTTCGGGTTGTCCACCGAAAAAATGGCCTGGTTTCGCGACCACTATATTCGTGGCCAGTCCGTGAGCCCCGCAGACCCGCGTGTCTCGCCGGTACAGGGCGATCTGCGCGGCCTGCCCCCCATCTACCTGAATGCGGCGGGCGCAGACTGCCTGCGTGACGACAGCGTGGAGATGGCGAAGCGCCTGGCACAAGCGGGTGTCCCGCATCAGTTCACAATGTTTGAAGGCGTGAACCACGGCTTCATGCAGATGAGCAGCGAATTGCCCGAGGCGATGGACGCCTTCAGGGACGTGGCGGCCTTTGTGCAATCACGTTTTTAAAAAGAAGACTGGCGGCTGGCGCTATTTGAAGGGTGCCGCCAGCGGCTCACCCACGAAAACCCCCTGCGCCGGCCACGCCACACTGCGCCAATACGCCTCCAGCGCCGTGGCACCCTGCATGTAGTGCATCAGCAAAACCTGTGGGTGAGGAAATTTCTGCAGGTGGTTGCAGGGTTCACTGACTGTGCCGTAGCTGGCAGTGGCGCCAGACTCCAGCCATTCCAGCGCGCTCATTTGTCCGCCGGTGTCCAGCAGTTGCCCACCCGACGACGTCAAATGATCGGCCAGGGCACCGGGCACCCACTGCGTCTTGTCGATGTAGTCCATGTGCGTGAGGCCGGTCTCGTACAGCACCACGCGCTGCATCGGGCTGGTGTCGGCACTGTCACGCAGGTTCACCTCCACACCAAATCTGGCGAGTTCACCGGGCAGACCTTTGGGCGGAAAAATCTGTGCACGCACATTGCGGGCCCGGTCGCCGGTGCTGACAAAAACCGCATTGGCCAATGGCACGCCGCGTTTGGCCAGCTGCCGGTCAGAGGCAATGCCGCGATCAATCATGGCCTTCGCACTTTGTACGCTGCGTGAGGCCAGCAACATCGAGGGCCGCAACTCCAGATCGGTAAAGGGCCGCGTACTGGCCGAATTGAAATAGCGCGATGGCTTGGTGGGTGCACAGGTCTGCGCACAGGCCTCGGGCTCAAAACCCAGCGTGATGGCCGACGTAATGGCGTTGCACGCCACCGCGTAGGGCTGCGTCCAGGCCAGTGCCAGGCCCTGCACCTGCGGCCCCATGTGGTCGCGGATGCGCGCGTACAACTCGCCAAACTCCACCACGTTCAGGGCAGCTTTCACAGGAATTTCCACGCGCAACACCTGATCGGTGGGAATGCGCCGCCGCCGTGCATAGTATTCGCCCACGGCCACCGAATAGGGGTCAGCCGTGTTGATCACCAAACCCAGGTCCTTTGCGGTCAGCCGCCCGGTCAGACGCGGCACCGGTACCCAGCGGCGCTCTGGCGTGGTCTGAGGCGCACCTTTCTCCTGGTACACCGGTTTTTGAGCGGATTCCGGGGTGGGTTCTGGCCCTGCACCTGTTGTCTGCGCAAAACTCGCCCCGCAAAGGCACACCAGCGCCATCAAGCCCACCGGGCAAGCTGTGAAACGACGAACACACAACAGCAAAGCAGCTTTCAAAATGGCGCACATTCGGCAGATTAAACACCCGGACGGTTGGCAAGGCATCCGTCAATGGTAAGGTGATGGCTGAACATGAACAACGCCGACCTCATCCAGTCTCTCGGTTTCACGCTGCCCAGCCCGGCCTACCTAGCGGGCGCCATCGCATTTGGGCTGGTGGGCATGGCTGCCTATGCCATGGGCAAACGCACCGGGCGAAGTCAGACAAAGTGGATCGGCGTGGCTGATGCTCTATCCCTATGCCATTTCAGAGACCTGGCTGCTGTACGCCGTTGGTGCCCTGCTCAGCGCCGCACTGCTGATCAAGTCCGACTGAGCCGTCGATCGGGCTTTGAGGGGCCTCCACCCAAGCTGTAACCCAACTGTTTTTGGCTGATTGGACTATTATGAAAACGGATGACATTCTTCATCCCCCATTTCATTCAGGAGATCAGCCATGAAACCCGTTCCATTGAAGAAACGTCCTGGCCGGCGCGCAGCCTGCATCGCCGCCGCACTGGCGCTTGGCAGCCTCGGTTTTGTCACACACGCGCAGGCGCAAAGTGCAGCGTTCACGCTGTCCAGCCCGGACCTGGCCTCGGGCACGTTTGACAACAAATACATTCTCAATGGTTTCGGCTGCTCGGGTGGCAATGTGTCGCCCGCGCTGGAGTGGCGCAATGTTCCGGCAGGCACCAAATCGCTGGCGCTGCAGATCCACGACCCCGATGCGCCCACTGGCAGCGGCTTCTGGCATTGGGGCGTGTACAACCTGCCGCCCACCGCCACCGGACTGGCCCAGGGCGCCGGTAATTCGCCCGCCACGTTGCCGGCACCCGCATTCGGTGGCAACACGGACTTCCAGGACACCGGCGCCACAGGTGCCAACGGTAACTACGGTGGCCCCTGCCCGCCCGCAGGCGACAAGCCCCACCGCTACCTGTTCACGGTATACGCACTGGCTGTGGATGACGTTCAAAAGGCAGGCGGCATTCCCAAAACCGGCTCGGCGGCGCTGTATGCATTCGTGCTGAACAAGGGGCTGGGTGCCAACCTGCTGGGCAAGGCCAGCTTCACCGCAACTTACGGGCGCTAGTGGCGTAGCAGTAGCAGTAGCAGTAGCAGTAGCGGCGGGCGGTTTAGTCAGGTATTGATCCAGATCATGCGCTCCAGATACTCCTGCGGGTAATATCCGACACGGAACATTTCTTCCCGCATTTATTTCTCTCTGGAGTTTTCCCCCATGACCACCAATCGTCGCGAATTCATTGTTCAGTTTGGCCTCGCCACTGGCGCACTGGCCGCCAGCCAGGCCTGGGCTCAGGGCGCCATGGTCGCCGACAGCGATGCCCAGGCCACGGCTTTGGGCTACAAGGCCGATGCTACGAAAGCGGACGCCAAGAAATACCCCAAATACGCTGCCGGCCAGATGTGCAGCAATTGCGCCTTGTACCAGGGTAAACCGGCTGATGCAGCAGGTGGCTGCCCCCTGTTTGCCGGTAAACAGGTCGCCGGCAAAGGCTGGTGCAGCGCCTACGCCAAAAAGGGCTGATCGCCGAGACAGGCAACCAGCGGCGGGCCGTTATAGGCCCTAAAGGCCCTGGATACCCTAGACCGCTGGTGTCGTGACAACCGGTACCGTCACCACGGGCGCCACGACCGGCGTAGTGGTGGCAGGTGCGGCGGCGGTGGCTGACACGGGCGCCGCCAGCACGGCAGCAATATCTGTTTGCAGCGCTGCGCGGTCTGTCATCAGTTGCGCCCTGGCAGCTTCAATCGCCGTCTTGTCAGCTGCAATGGCGGCTGTGTTGTTGGCGGCGATATCCGTGCGCAACTGGGCTTCCAGCGTCTGAAGCTTGGCCTGATCGGTCTTCAATGCCGCCCGGTCGGCAATCACCTTGGCATCCGAAGCCAGTTTGTCCTTGATCGCGGCCCGGTCGGCCAGCATCTGTTTACGGGCTGCGTCTACCGCCGCCTGATCCGCCGCGAGGGCCGCCGTGTTGCCAGCGGCCTTGTCCGCCTTCAGCTTGGCCGTCGCGGTTTCCAGCGCTGTGCGGTCAGCCTTGATCGTGGGGTTTGAAGACAACGCCTGCCCCAGATGCAGGCCACGGTTGTGGTGCTCGTGTTTGCCATCACGATGCGTCATGCCGGCGTGCTGCTCTTCACCATGGGCTTTCTTCTCATGCTCTTTGTCGGACGCCGATTTCGAGGCGGACTGTTCGCTGCTGCCACGTGACCCGGAACGTGCGCCACCGGAACCGCCCGATGAGTGGCTATTACCCGCCTGCACAGCGAAAGCCATGCTGGTCAATGCCAACAAGGCAAGGATGTGTTTTTTCATGTCAATAACTCCAATAACCAGAACCCCCATGCTAGAGCCAGGTTGTAACGTTTCTGCGTCGATTGTGTTACGGGACGTAAGCCATGAAAGCGCGGCTGTATGCTACGGGTCAATCCACGACTCCAGACAACTTCCGGGAACCTCCGACATGCTGCAAAACCTGACGCCCTTTCTCCTGCACTGGGGCATCACCGCGTTATCACTCTGGGTTGCCAGCCATGTCTTCAGCGGGCTGAAGTTTGCCGACGTGTCGTCGCTGATCGTCTCGGCACTGCTGCTGGGCTTTGCCAACGCCATCGTCAAGCCACTGCTGATCATGTTGACCCTGCCGCTGACACTGCTCACTTTTGGCCTGTTCATTCTGGTGATCAATGCGTTGATGATGTTGCTGGTGGCCCGACTAGTCAAAGGCTTCAAAGTCGCCAGCTTCTGGACCGCCTTCTTTGCCAACATGTTCATCGGCCTGCTCAGCATCGTGATCGGCTCATTCGTCGTGGGGGGCAGCCCGGAGACGACGATCCAGATGCCACACAGTGGCGTCTGGTTATGAGTGTTTTTGGCCTTTAGCCCTCGTCAAATATGCCTGAGCAGCTATCCATTTCGTAGCAAAATGAATTCCACCCACCCCGTCGAACAACGCATCACCGAACTGGAAATCAAGGCCAGCTTCGCCGAAGACCAGCTGGATCAGCTGGACAAGGTGATCGTGCGGCAACAGCAGCAGATTGATGCGCTGATTCGTGAAATCACGGCGCTGCGGCAGCAGGCACCAGAGGGCAGTGGCGCTGCGGTTCCCCGCAACCTGCGCGAGGAACTGCCGCCCCACTTCTAGGCGCGGCGGTCCTGCGGACGATGGATCAGGCCTTGATCTCTTTCGCGCTGATCTGGTACTTGAAATCGTCCGGCGCGTATGAGTCCAGACGACCACCGGCGTTTTCGGCCGTGGGGTACATGAAGAAGCCCAGTTGAGGGCCTTTTGAGTTGGGCAGGTTCACGTCGTGGGCCGTGTTGTAAGCCATCCAGTTGCCTTCCCAGCCGCCGAACAGCGCCTTGTTGACCGGGGCTACAACCGCGTTTTGCGGCGTCCGGATCCACTCGGCCGTTTCCTGGCGCATGACCTTGGCCACATCGGCAGGGTCCATGCCCACCCAGCCGTAACCTTTGAGGTACACCTCGGCACGGCAGTGCTGCGCGCCCTTGAGGCTGGCGGAGTTGCCACCCAGCTCCTTGTAGCCAAAGGCGCTGGGTGCCACGCGCAGGCCATACACGTCGCGCGCGGGGATGCCCAGCGAACGGCTCATACCGACGAACAACGCGTTCAGGTCGGCACACTTGCCACCCAGGTTGCCGGTTTCCAGCATGGTTTTGATGTCGCCTTCGCCGCAACCCTTCACTTTGGGCTCGCGGAAGGTGTTGGCCACGATCCAGTCGTACAGCTTCCGGGCTTTTTCGGCATCGGTGCTGGCCCCCTTGGTGGCTTCCAGTGCGGTGGTGCGCACAATGCCGTTGGTGGGCAGCAGGCTGGTGGGTTGGGTCCAGTATTTGAGCGACGCAGCATCTTCGGCCGGTGCCTGCCTGTTTGCCCAGTTCTGGGCGCGGTTTTGAGTCAGGATGCGGCTGGTCAGTTCGACAAACGGCTGGGCCTGATTCTCGGCAAACTCGACGTAGAGCATGCGCGCACCGTATTTGTCGTCATCGGTCAGTCGGGTCTGGCCGTTGCTGGAGAAACTGCTTTCCATCGATTGCTGCCAGTCCGAGTTGACCGAGGGGATCGGCAGCCAGACGCGGGTTACACCCTGCGGCTTGACGATGTCCACCCGCGTGGTGACTTCAAACGTGCGCCAGTTACCGGGCATGGGTGCAAACTGGCGTTCGGTGGGAGCGGCAGGGGCGACAGGCGCAGCCGTCTGCGCAAAACTGATAGCAGGCAGCGCAGATGCAGCAAGGGTTGCAGCCGACTGCTGCAGGAATTTTCGGCGAGCGAAAGTGTGTACGGTGGTCATCAAGAGAACTCCGGGTAGGTGGGGGAACGTTGCTACCGGCGCAGTCAAGATGCACCGGGGTCGCAAGCCGGATTATCGCGCCAGCAGTGGCTCAACCAGTCTGGCCGCCTGCGGGCTCAGCCAGTCCACCTCGCCCCGCACTACGCCGCGCACGCGACCGTCGGCACCGATCAGGATGGTTGTGGGAAAAGCCCGGGCACCCCACTGCTGCGCCGCCTGGCCCAGAGGGTCCAGCAGCACGGGCAGTTGCAGGCTGGCGCGTTGCACAAACCGCTGGGCCGTATCGGCACCTTCCTTGAAGTTGACCGCCAGCACAACCAGTTTGCCCGAGCCGTAAAACTCGGCCAGCGTCTGCAGCGACGGCATCTCCGCCCGGCAGGGCTCGCACCAGCTGGCCCAGAAGTTGATCAGCACGGCCTTGCCGCGCAGTTCTGACAGACGCCAGACCTGCCCCGTGAGGTCGGTACCCTCCAGCTGGGGAACCGGTTTGCCTTTCGCCCAGGGTTGCACGTCGTAGCCCTGCGCCTGTGCGGCGGGGCTGAACGCCAGCACAACACCAACCACCCACGCCAGGCTTGCTGCAACGCAAAAACGGGCTATTTTGGTAGTCAAATAAGGCCCTAGCCCTTATGCAATATGCGTGAGTAGCTACGCTATTTATAGCAAGTCACAGCTTGGCCGCCACCCAGCCCTGCACACTGGCCAGCGCACTGGCCAGCTTGCCGGGCTCGGTGCCGCCCGCCATGGCCATGTCGGCCTTGCCGCCGCCCTTGCCACCCACCTGTTGCGCAACAAAGTTCACCAGTTCACCGGCTTTGACCTTGCCCACGCTGTCGGCCGTGACGCCTGCGGCGATCTGAACCTTGTCGCCCTCAACCGCAGCCAGCACGATGACGGCGGTTTTCAGCTTGTCCTTGAGCTTGTCCATGGTGTCGCGCAGGGTTTTGGCATCTGCGCCTTCCAGTTTGGCGGCCAGTACCCTGATTCCCTTGACATCCACCGCCTGCAGCAACAGCTCGTCGCCCTGGCTGGACGCCAGCTTGCCCTTGAGCGCCGCGATTTCCTTCTCCAGCGACTTCACCTGGTCCAGCACCTGCGTGATGCGGCCCTGCAGCTCCTGCGGCGACGACTTGAACGTGCCCGCGGCGCGGTTGACCGTGCTTTCCAGCTGCTGCAGATAGGCCAGCGCACCCTGCCCGGTCACCGCCTCAATCCGGCGCACACCCGCCGCCACACCGCCTTCGGCTACCACCTTGAACAGGCCAATGTCACCCGTGCGCTGCACGTGGGTGCCACCACACAGTTCGGTGGTGGAGCCAATGTCCAGCACGCGCACGATCTCGCCGTATTTCTCGCCAAAGAGCATCATCGCGCCAGTCTGCTTGGCGGCTTCAATGTCCATCAGTCGGGCCTGCGTGGCAGCGTTGGCCAGAATTTCGGCGTTCACCAGCGCTTCGATTTCGACGATCTGCTCATCCGTTACCGGTGCGTTGTGCGTGAAGTCGAACCGCGTGCGGTCGGCGTTCACCAGACTGCCCTTTTGCTGCACGTGCGTGCCCAGCACTTCGCGCAGCGCCTTGTGCATCAGGTGCGTGGCCGAGTGGTTGCGCATGCTGGCGGCACGCAGCGTGGCGTTCACATGGGCGGTGACGGCATCACCCACCTTGAGTGAGCCGGTCTTCAGCACGCCGTGATGGCCATACACATCGGACTTGATCTTCTGCGTGTCGCCCACCTCGAACATCGCCGCGTCGTTGAAGATGGCACCTTCGTCACCGACCTGGCCGCCGGATTCGGCGTAGAACGGTGTGGTGTCCAGAACCACCACGCCATTTTGACCTGCTTTCAGCACGTCAGCCCTTGACCCATCTGCGTAGAGTGCTACGATTTTGGTAGCTTGCGTGAGGCTGTCGTAGCCAACGAAATCGTTGCTGTCACCGCTGTATTCCAGCGCCTTGTCCATCTTGAACTTACCGGCGGCACGGCCTGCAGCCTTTTGCCGCTCCATCGCGGCGTGGAAAGCGTCTATGTCAACTTCAACTTGAACCTCGCGGCAAACGTCTTGTGTGAGATCCAGTGGAAATCCGTAGGTGTCGTGCAACTTGAACGCCAAATCGCCATCAAACACCCTTGCATCGTTTCCCTCAGCCAAAAACAACCCAGTTATCGCGTTATCGACAGTCTGCATCCCCATTTCAAGCGTCTCGAAAAAGCGCTCTTCCTCCACGCGCAGCACCTCGGTAATGCGCTCTGCCTGAGAAGCCAGACGGGGGTAAGCCTCGCCCATCAGCTTCACCAGATCACCGACCAGCTTGTGGAAAAATGGCGTCTTCTTGCCCAGCTTGTAGCCATGGCGGATGGCGCGGCGGATGATGCGACGCTGCACGTAGCCGCGGCCTTCGTTGCTGGGGATGACGCCGTCGCTCACCAGAAACGCGGTGGCGCGGATGTGGTCCGCAATCACCTTTAGCGACGCGTTACCCAGGTCGGCACAACCCGTTTCACGGGCGGCGGCAGCAATCAGGCCTTGGAAAATATCGATTTCGTAGTTGCTGTGCACATGCTGCAGGATGGCGGCCAGGCGCTCCAGGCCCATGCCGGTGTCCACACACGGCGCGGGCAGTTTGACCAGGCTGCCGTCGGGCTGCATGTCGAACTGCATGAACACGTGGTTCCAGATTTCGATGAAACGGTCGCCGTCTTCGCCGGGGCTGCCGGGCGGGCCGCCAGGGATGTGGTCACCATGGTCGTAGAAAATTTCCGAGCAAGGGCCACAGGGCCCCGTGTCGGCCATCATCCAGAAGTTGTCGGACGCGTATTTCTTGCCCTTGTTGTCGCCGATGCGGATGATGCGCTCGGGTGGCAGGCCGATTTCATTCGCCCAGATGTCATAGGCTTCCTGGTCGTCGATGTAGACGGTGGCCGTGAGCTTTTCAGGCGGCAGCATGTACACCTTGGTCAGCAGCTCCCAGCCCCACTTGAGCGAGTCGCGCTTGAAGTAGTCGCCAAAGCTCCAATTGCCCAGCATCTCGAAAAACGTGTGGTGGCGTGCGGTGTAGCCCACGTTTTCCAGATCGTTGTGCTTGCCACCGGCGCGCAGGCAGGCTTGCACCGAGGCGGCTCGAACATAGGAGCGTTTGTCGGTGCCCAAAAACACATCCTTGAACTGCACCATGCCCGAGTTGGTGAACATCAGCGTGGGGTCGTTGCCGGGCACCAGCGGACTGCTGGCCACAACGGTGTGGCCTTTGGAGGCAAAAAAGTCGAGGAAGGTCTTGCGAATGTCAGCGACACTCATTACGGGCGTGGTCATGTCAGTAGTTCTTCGGGCGGTTTCAATACAGCTTTGTATTATCGCTGGCCCGCTGTCTGGCGACCCTGGAATCAGCGCAGGAGCGTGCCGCCGCCCAGCACATGCCCTTCCAGCGTGGGGCGGACGGCGGTAAGGAAGTTGCTCAGCGATTCGGGCAACACAGCGCCTTTGCGCCAGGCCAGCCCCACTTCCAGATGCGGCAGCGTGTGGGCCAGCGGCCGGGCTTCAATGCGGTCGCCCTCCAGAGACCATGGTCGATACAGCATGTCAGGCAGCACCGAGCAGCCCGCGCCTGTGGCCACGAGGCTGCGCACGGCTTCCACTGACGAGGTGCGAATCAGCACCGTAGGGTCCACGCCGCCTGCATTCCACAAGGCGGTGGTGGCGTCACCCAATTCATCCACCTGCAGCAGGATGAGCGACTGCTGGGCCAACTCAGTGGCTTCGATCTTTTCTTCAACCGCCAGACGGTGATTCACCGGGAACCACACCCGCCAGCCGGATCGCAGAATGGTTTCGGTTTCCAGCGCCTGGCGGTTCTGCAGTTGGGAGACCACGATCAGGGCGACATCCAGTTCGCCACTGATCAGCAAATGCTCTAGATAGTCGCGCCGATCTTCGGTGATCTGCACCTGAATCCGTGGAAACACGCGCCGGAATCGGTCCAGCAAGAACGGAAGGTAGTAGCCCACCATCAGGCTGGTGACGCCGATGTTGAGGCTGCCGGTGACGGTGTGGGGGCGGGAGGCCAACGCGTCGCGCGCATTGCGCATGGCCACCTCAATCTGATGGGCATGGCGCAAAAACTGGTGCCCCGCGTGGGTAAGCGACATGCCCCGCGCCCGGCGTTCAAACAGCAGAGTGCCCAAGTCTGCCTCAATCTGCGCAATCGCCTGCGACACGACCGATTGCGACACCTCCAGTTCATGTATGGCGGTAGATATGGAGCCCGATTCAGCGACTGCTATGAAATACCGAATGCTCTTGAAAGATATGTTCATTTCGGCTATTCGAACCCTGTTTCGGGCCGTTTAAGGGGGAAAACACGACCCGCACCAGCTTAGGGCCTAGGGTAAACCACTAATTTGATGATCAATCACTAGAGGTTTCTGTTTTTCAGATAGATTGTATTGGCAAGCCGGTATGGTTAAGTGAATCAGCATTACCTAAGATCGCCTTCAAGCTGAACAAAGCGCATGCGTCCAGCTGTTCCAAGCCTGC
>Ga0116157_10003193_pt1 | contig 15754 bp, 11 predicted proteins | sample AD_UKC048_MetaG_FD_89882 | JGI IMG/M metagenome (GOLD analysis project Ga0116157, IMG submission 89882) | Active sludge microbial communities of municipal wastewater-treating anaerobic digesters from USA - AD_UKC048_MetaG | ecosystem: Engineered > Bioreactor > Anaerobic > Digestate | place: USA...
AAAAGCAACTGTAAAACCCGAATTAATAAAAGCTTCTAAAGAGTATACGGCTGATGAGATTAAAATACTAATTATTAAATCATTAGGCCAAAGATATCAATCAGCTTCAGAATTTCGTAATGATTTGCTGACATTAATAAATTAGTTATTTTTACAAAAATTTAAAACAATAAATATGACAGATGACGAAAAATTAATCAGAGATTCATTTGCTGAAAGAACATGGGCAGAAACCAAATCGAATGATTCTTGGAGTATATTTAAAATAATGGGGGAATTCGTTAACGGTTACGACCATTTATCACAGATTGGACCTTGTGTTTCTATTTTTGGGTCCGCACGCACAAAACCTGATAATAAATATTACAAAATGGCAACCGAAACAGCATATATACTAGCTCAAAAAGGATTTGGAATAATAACCGGCGGAGGCCCGGGAATTATGGAAGCCGGAAATAAAGGAGCAAGTGCAGGTGACGGCAAATCAGCTGGTTGTAATATTCAACTTGAATTTGAACAACATGCAAATGAATTTATTGATGATGACAAACTTGTAACTTTCGACTATTTCTTTGTACGTAAAGTCATGTTCATGAAATATTCTCAAGGTTTTATTGTTTTTCCGGGTGGTTTTGGCACTTTCGACGAACTTTTTGAAGCTATTACCTTAATTCAAACTAAGAAAATAGCTAAATTCCCGATAGTTCTTCTAGACAGTGCATATTGGTCAGGACTATTTAAGTGGGTTAAAGAAGTTATGCTGGATAAAGAACACAACATCTCTGCAAGTGATTTGGATTTATTCCACATCGTTAACACACCCGAAGAAGCAGTAAAAGTAATTGACGATTTCTATCAACAATATAAACTGAAACCAAATTTTTAAGTCATTAAACATGACTTAATTCGGCAGGTCTTTTTATACAAATAGTCATATTTAACTATTAGGAGTATTGTTTAATTATATTATTATTTTTTATAAATAAAAATAATTTTGTAACTTTGCATTATAAAAATTAAGACTATGAAAAAAATCTATAATCCCATATTTATTCAAATTCTTATCACAATCATTTTAATATTTGTTACAGTTGGATGTGACGAAGACTTTCATTTCATTAAAAAGGTAAGGATAAAAGGAAAAATAAATAAAACTAAAAGTTCAAGTTCAATCAAAACTAAATCAACTGATAATCCTTACACTCTTGATGATGCCGAAAAAGTTCTAATTTTTTACGGTAGAGATTACGACCTCGCAAGAATTCAAAACGATGGATCTTTTTCTGGTTCCGCAGAATTGGGAAGTGCAACAGCTTTGGCTTTTCTAACTGAAAACAATGAGTTTATCGGCAATCTTTTTGTCGGAGGTATGAATTTTATTCCCCTACAGGCAGATAATGGCGACTTGTCCGAAATTGACCTTTCAGATTTGATATTAGATGGCGACCGTGTAATTCCATCGAACGACCCGATTAATACTCAAATTACTCTTAGTGATGCAGAAATACAGTTTATGCAGGAAATAGGTTCATACTACAAGTCATTATCTAAAAACATTGATATGGATAATGACGGCAACCCCGATATGTTACAACATGGCAAAATAGACATTACAATAAATTCTAATTTCTATGCTGGCAAATTTGGATTAGACGATGTAGATGCAGTGTTTACAAATTTCGACCAATCATCAATAAACTATTCAATATTTATGGAAGGCCCTATAGATTGGGTTTCTTCTTCAGATAATAGCATCCCTGAAAATGCAACAATTAGTGGTCCTGCCGAAAATCCTATTTCTGACTTAAGAAATGCTGGAAATTCATATTCCAATAATAGTAATTTTAAAGTCAACTTTGCAAGAGGTGATAATGATGGAACCTTTTTACCTTTTCCTGCTGGTGTTTATACTCTAAATATAGATAATAAAGAATTTACCTTTTATTATTCTAATTTAAACACATTTAATTATTGGATACTCGCAATTCCGAGCTTAATTACGAATGACCAAGATCAAGTAACAGGAATTAGACTGAAATATCAGTTTCCAGATGGAACTCCAGTTGATCCACGCAAACTTTTAAGTTCGGGAATTGATGTTTCGATAAACGGTTCTAATTACACAAATCTTGCTGACATTCGTTCAGAATCTAATAGCATAACGGATTTAAGTTATGATTTCTATCATATAATTTTGGATGACCCAATAAATCTATCTGATATAAATTCAGTAAATATCATGTACTTCGATTTATTTGGAAATAATTGTGGAAATGGTTGGGATAGTGATTTGAATCCATCAAATAATTAAGTTTTTTAATAATTGATTTAATGCCCAGTATCTATCAAGACAAATAAATATCAATTACAGAATACTGAATATAGAACTAAACTATCAAATCTTACACAGGAAACTCCCTTAATGACTCATGAATACCTTTATGTATCTCGTACCAGAAATCGTAGGCTGCAGAATGTTTATCTTTTTCGAATCTTGTAATCCAATCATTTAATTCTGAATCAGTATTTCCAGTGTTTTGTTTCTTTTTCAGAAACTCAAAAACATAATCCATATTACGTTCCGATTCCCAGAAAACAGAAGAATTACGACTATTAATACGGCTGGCAGCAAGCTCTATAGCTTCGAGAAAACCTTCTTTGTTCCCGAACAATACATTCACAATATCAGGCATAATATCTTCGGCCCAAGCACGATGAAAACGACAAATTCCTAGATTATCTAAAATAAATTCTTTTTTCATTCTTGAAGCACTAATTTGTCCCAGCTTGCGAGGTGAAATAAACTCTCTTCCATAATCATTATAGTATTTCCCCATAATTCCCATAGGCGACAAAACACCAGGTGTCCAGTATTGATTAGGAACCATCCAACCCTGTCGTGCAAAAGCAGTATAAACAAATTTATCCATTATTTCGTGCGAACTATTCTTTGCCCAAGCCCTAGCAATTTTTCTAGCGCCAAGATGTAAATCTATTTTAGAATCTTCTTTAAGAATTTCATCAATCATTTCTACTCCAAGATCTGCATTATGCATAGAATCTTTCACAATATCAAATCTTTCAGGATTAAAAACAGGTTTTGCTGTAACTCCGAGTTGCTCCGGTTGTAACAATCCTGTATCCATACAATCCATAAGCCAAGAAAGAACTCCTCCAAGAGAAATTGCATCAAAACCCATGCTATCAGCTTTACCGTTAAGTTTTTCTGCAGCACGTTGGTCAAAGATTCCGCATAAAGGACCTAAAGTTTGATATGGTTCATAATCCTTTTTATATTCGTCATTCATCTTCTTACACACTGCAACACAAGGTTCTCCACAATTTTTCTGCTGTTTTGGAACAATAGTTTCTTCGTTAAACTGCTTCAAATAGTGATCTAGAATAAACTTTTTATGCAAATCCCGACGCTGTTCAGCTGTCCAATAAATTGTTCTGTAATTAAATGCCATTACATAATCATCTATGTTTGCATAATTAACACCAAAAGTGCCGCCTGTATTAAAATTCGGATCGTAACGGTATTTTGTTGTAGCTTCAATATCTTTAGCTGCGAGTTTTTTCTTATATCTATCTTCGAACCATTCGTCAGCAACTTTTCTATCCCTAAAGTCTTCGTCAACAAATGTCCCTCCATATATTATCGCAACAATACCATGTTCTTTTAACAATTTTGTTCCGAAACCACCTCTGCCTGCCCAGGTATCAACATAAGTTATATTTCCTTTTTTTATCGGCGCTGAACAAATTGCCCCAATATCTGAGTATTTTGCTGCAGGTCCCACTGCCAAAATGCGTGGATCTTCCTCATAACGATCTCCAAATTTTTCATAAGCATATTGCATCATGCTATAAATCCCTTTTCGACCTTGTTCCCAGACTTCATCAATATCTACGTGTAGTAATGCAACCTGAATTTCTTCTCCATGAATACGATTGAGATACAAAACTGATGGAAGATTTGCTTTGCCTTTTATTGAAAGTAAATTTATTCCTAGATTATCAAAAACCAACCCTGCTCCTCCCATACTCGATATGTAGAAACCATGCCAACAAGGACTAATACCTGTAAAAATCAAACGATTAGAACCAGGAAAAATAGAACCTGCCAACAAACCGGTACCGATATTTAAACTGTTGTACTTGTATGAAAGGTGTAATCCCAAATCAACAGGGCCCCAAAAGTTTCCTATTTTATGCCTGAGAATTTTATAAAATCCTGTATTGGCATCTATCATCAAGGTCTTCAATTGTGATTGTAGCATAATTATATGTTAAATAACACAAAAGTAGTAATTTTTTACAAATATTTGACTGTTGATTTGAATAAAAAAACAATAACTATTTTAATTGGTAAAAAATCATTAATGCCACTGTAATAATTGCTCCCGCGATAAAAAATAAAGCCCATACAATTTTATTTACAACATGTGTAGCTTTAAAAAAACTCTTTATATCTTCCTGAGTCTTAAGTTCAGATTGTTCTGCTCCAGGAAATATTATCATCGATAAGCCCAAACAAATGAATATCGGATAACCTAATAAGATATTTAAAGTCAGATTTAAAACATCCAGAAGAACGTGATTTATTACTCCAAACAGAACTCCTATTAAGAAAAGAGCAATTCCCAACTTAAAACCAACTTTTTTATTTTTCATGGCTAAATCATATTATTGTTGCAAAATTACATTTTTTTAGTTTATTTTACTTTTCTCTGCCTTCACAACGGTGAATTTCTTTCTAAACGACATTTCCAATATTTTACCGCAGAGGGCGCAGAGTTCCGCAGAGTCAAAAATCATTTACTACTCTTCTAATCCCATTTGTTAATTTAACAACATTAAAGTTTATTAACAATCCAACCTTGGTGTTAGACAGTCTTAAATATGTAAGTATTTGTGCAAGATGAATGTCATTTAAGCCTTCTATGGATTTTATTTCAATAATCACTTTTTTATTCACCATAAAGTCCAACCTGTATCCACAATTCAACTTTACATCTTCATAAATCAGTGGCAATGGTTTTTGTCTTTCAACTTTCAGAGCAGTTTTCCTCAATTCATAATCCATGCACTCTTCATATGCAGATTCTAATAGTCCAGGACCTAGTGCTTTATGAACATTAATTGCACATCCAATAATTATTTCAGTTATCTCATTTTCTGTCATATATATACTTTGTGTTTTTCTTCGAGTAATTTACTTCAAATATATCAATTTTCTTTGCGTTTCTTTTCAACTTTTTGTTTTTAATTTATAAATTTCTTTTTATACAACAACTGCACGTTTTACCGCAGAGGGCGCAGAGTTCCGCAGAGTTAAAATTATATCACTTATTTTCTCAGCGACTCCTCAGCGTTCTCAGCGTTCTCAGCGGTTATTTTCTTTTAAACAACAACTGCACGTTTTACCGCAGAGGGCGCAGAGTTCCGCAGAGTTAGAAACAATTAACACTTATTTTCTCAGCAATTTCTCCGTGTTCTCAGCGTTCTCAGCGGTTAATTTTTAAACTCACTTTTAAGAAACTTTAAACTACATACTTTATCCCCATTGATAATTAAAACACAATATAATCCACTACTCAGATTTTCAACATTAATTTCAACTTCTGTATCAAATATATAAATATCATAAGCAGATACTGATTTTCCTGTAATTTCGTAAATTCTAATTTCAGATGAGTAATAACGAGCATCAGGAAATTTTATTCTTATTTGGTCAGTAACCGGATTTGGATACAATTTTACACAGGAACAATAATCACTATCTGCAACAATATCATTTTCACAAATTCCAAAAGCATAATTATTACTATCTATGTTGAAATATTCTTTTAGCATTTCACGAATTTCACAAGGTCGTAATATTGCGAAAGTTTTCATCTGGTCAATACTATGATGCCAATCAGCTATATCATAGAAATCTCCTGTCCATCTTTCCAGATGATATGGCATTACCTGTTCAACATTTTCAACAAGACTATCAATGATAGGTACAGTAATTGACGGATTGAAAGTATTCATCAAGTGATATTCAAATTTTTGAAGGAACAAATTTTTGAATTCTGTGTTTTTAATTAAATTTCGGAATAAATATGTTGACGATGGCTCATTTCCAAAACTAGTTGACTCTTCATCCATAAGATATTCAATAGTATTTCTTTGATAATCTGGTGAGAAATCATGTAGTCCAAATCCCAAATCAGTATCAGACATAATCCACCTCCAACGTCCGTCATGTCCATATTCAGCACCAGCTTCGTAATAGTATGTTTTTTTTCGCCAAAACATCATATTATTCTCCGGCCAATCGGTATTATGAACAAATATCTCTGCTATCATATAGTCAATATAATTTTCTATATCCATTTGTTCAGAAATGTGCACATAATGTTGCTGCGATTCAGTACCATGAATAGAAATATAATTTATCAGATTGTTATAATGCCAGTTTGCTCCTTCTATTACACTGCCAATATCAGATAAATATTCCAAATCATCATATTCAATATTACAAACTCTTTTAAAATACTCTTTATCATATTTCTCTCTTAAATTATGTAATCCCCAAAATTCGCCATTAAGAAAAACAATTACCGGCTGATATGCTTGAGTTTCCAAATTCATATTCCTGCAGATGAATTGAATATATGCATCTCTGATCATCGTTCTGGAAAAGCTGGCTGGTTCCCACAAATCTGTTGGAAAATCATTGCCCGAATTTCTCAATACAAGAAATGAAAAAGAAGTATCTTCAATTTTATTAAAAAATTTATAATTCAATTTATCATCTCCATATTTAACATCAGGACACAATCTTAATGATTTCATTGGAAACGAACGTGTTTCACCTCCATTTATTCTTAATCCCGACAAAGTATTAACGACTGAGCTATCACAATTCTCAATAAAATACTCAATATTAACAGCAATCTCATTCTCACTTCCCCTGCGTTTAAAATTTCCATGAATTGGCCAAATAGTCTCTTCGTATGGATTTCGTAATCGCCAATTGTCAAAATCTACACCTGCTGTGTATATTCCTTTATTATAATCGAACAAATCATTACTATTACAGTTTATCGAAACTATAGGTAAACCTAAAAACTTAGCAATTGTCTTTTTATAAAAATAAGTCTCTGTTTTGCACTCACTATCCTCCATACCAAACTTAACTGCTTTAGCTCTAATTACATTTGCCTTTACAACAGATTCTTCCGGGAAGTAATTCGCATCCTGAACTGTGGATGATTTATTAGTATTTCTATTGTTTGTCACTGTAAATTCAGATATTCTAATTGGTTCGTGATAAACAAATGTAAACATTGTATCTGTTACATAATCATACGGAATTTCACCAGCACCAACAGGATAATAATTTTTGTATGGATATGTTTTGTATGGAATATTATCTAATGATGGTTCAGAGCCATCAGTGGTATAAAGAATAATGGCATTTGGGTCGGCATGACTCAAAACAAGAGAAAAATCATTTTCGTAAATCCCTCCATTTACCGAAAAGTCAACGGATTGAAGTCTTGAGTGACTCAAACTGTTATTATTAGATTCTCCAGGACTTGGTTGATCAAAATAGACCATTTCTGTACTCTCGTCAGGTTTTGAGCCAAAAGATATATCATCAGAGAGTTTAACAGGTAAGATTCTTTGAATTAATACTCCATTACTATCGCTCAGAATTAATTCTTCTCCATCCGAATCAATTGAGAAATTTGTATGTATTTCGGACTGTATGGTTTTATCTTTTACTGATGCAAATACAAGTTTATATTCACCCGGATAAATTCTTCTCTGAGGGAATCGCCATTTTTTAATATTATCATAATTGTCTGATAGAAAATATCCGCTAAGATTTATGGTATCACTTCCTGCATTGTATATTTCAATCCAGTCTGGTGTTTCACCATCTAAATCATAAACAGTAGATGTATTAACTGACATAATTTCATTTATCCATAATTGCTGTGCTTTCAAACAATTAAAAGATATGATTAAGATTATTAGAGTCAGCAAAATATATTTCAGATTACAATTCATCCTTAATTATCTACATATAAATACAAAACATTTGATTTTTATTGTGTTTTGCATTAAATATTATCGCACAATCGGCTTTTTTTCAAAACACTGAAACAGCAGAAGCTTTAAAACTTAGCCACATTTTTTTCCCTTCCATAACGCCCAACTCATTAAATGAGTTTTCGGTAATTTTTATCCAAACGGGAATTCCTATATTTAGTTCCACTTCGTATGCAGATTCAAGATAAAAAACGCTTTGTACAAAACCTTCAAAACTATTTCTGGCACTACTTACCAGTTTATTTTCTGATAGGATTATATTACTACTGTCAATAATCAATGAATTTAGTTCATTATCAGCATTTTCGGGAATCTCAAATCTTACAGTTGTTTCAGGATTATTCTCAGCAGCGATATCAACAAAACATGAATCACCCTCTCGAACTGTATTTTTCACTTTATAGAAGTTCTTATAACCGCTAAAACCTGCCATAAACATATTCAATGGCTTGGAAAAAACTTCTTTATAAGTACCACTACTTAAAATTTCACCATTTTCTACTACAGTAATTTTATTAGCCAGACTTATTGCCTCTTCAGGATTGTGTGTTACATGAATAATGGTTACTCCAGCATCAGATATCTTTTTCAAAAGCTTTTTCAATGATAATTTTAATTGTGTATCAATTGCCGAAAAAGGCTCGTCAAGCATCAAAATACCGGATTCTGTAATCAGATTGCGTGCCAAAGCAACTCTTTGTTTTTCCCCACCCGATAGTTTTGAAATATTCCTGTCTTTTAAATGATGAACCTCAGTAAAATCCAAATATTTTTTTACTTTTTCCTCAATTTCATTTTTGTTTAGTTTTCTGACAACCAAAGGGAAAGCCACATTTTCGTAAACAGTCATATTGGGAAACAAAGCCAAATCCTGAAATAAATATGAAACATTTCTTATTTGGGGATTAAATCCCGAAATATCAATCTTGTTTAATATAACCTGACCTGTATCAGCTTTAACAAACCCTGCTATAATGTTAAGCATCAGCGTTTTACCCGACCCAGAAGGCCCAACCAGCATATGATATTCTCCTTTTTCAATTCTAAGCGAGATATCCTTAAGCTCAAAATCCTTTAATTTTAGATTTATGTTTTTAAGTTCCAGCATCAGTCCCTCCTTTTTTTATTGGTTAGTAAATAGAAGAACAGAAAAACTGCGAGGCATATCAAAACAAAGATTACTGCTACCGGTCGTGCATAAGTCAATCCGAATGAGGCAAATCTATCGTAAATAAGAATTGGAGTAATTGTTGGGAAATAAGCAATCATAATAACAGCACCAAATTCGCTTATACCTCTTGAGAACATTAGTATCAGACCAGAAAACACAGATTGTTTTGCAAGAGGAAGCGAGACTTTAAAAAATGTCTGCCAGCGAGAAGCACCGAGATTCATCGCAGCATTTTCGAGTTTATCAGGAACTTCAGAAAAACCGTTAATAGCTGAGATTATCAAAAACGGCAAACTCACATAAGCCATTGCGACACCAATACCCAGTGGACTGTCAATAAAGCTAAGACCTACAGATGCTGCAGCTTTTCCAAGAATTGTATCCCGAGAAATCAATCCAAGAACTGCAATCCCTGCTGCTGAATGTGGTATAACGATTGGAATATTTATTATTCCCATTAAGAGAGTTTTAAACCTGAAAGATTTTTTTGCTATCAAATAAGCCAGTGGAACTGCAAATGCTGCACATAAGATTGTGGCTGCCAACGATACCCATAATGTCAGAAAAATACTTTTTTTAACTTCAGAATCTCGTGCAGTTTGAAAAAAAACATCCAGCTCAGTTGCAAAAAACATATTTATGATAGGCACTATTATAAATAGCAGCGCCAGTCCTCCAAAAAGATAAAGTATAATATGTTTTTTACCAAGATTCATATTTGCCTTAACAGACTGCGAATATATTAAAAACCTATGTAATATTTCTATTACAGGAATAAAAACTAAACAATCAATTTCAAATCTAAAATTTTTATCTTTGCACCACAGACCGACATTGAAATGAAAGAAGCATTGGATGTTATTATTTTTTTCGGAGTTGTTATAATTATCACAGCATTAATAGGCTATATAGTTATTTACGGAAAAGAAACATACCTTAGACTAAGGCTAACGAAAATGCCGGATAGTCGCAAACTGATTCTCGGTTCCGAAGTACGATACTACACAAATCTTAGTGTTGATAATAAACGGCTTTTTGAATCTTCAGTAGAAAGATTTCTGAAAAATTGCAAATTCACAGGTGTTGATACTAGTATAACAGAAAAAGACAGAGTTTTGGTAGCTGCTTCGGCAATAATTCCTGTATTTGCTTATCCCGATTGGAAGTACAGTGTATTAAATGAAGTCATAATTTATCCTGATAATTTCAATGAAGAATTTGAGACTACAGGTCCTGACAGATATTTTCGCGGACTCGTTGGTTTTGGACATCTAGAAGGAAAATTGCTAGTCTCCCGCACTGCTTTATACGAAGGCTTTGATGATTTTTCGGATGCACGTAATACATGTATTCACGAGTTTATTCACTTGATTGATAAAGAAGATGGCAAAGTTGATGGAATTCCTAAAAAACTACTGGAGAACAAATACATTATTCCATGGATGTTCATTATGAATCAAGAAATGAGAAATATTAAAGATGGAAAATCCGATATACATCCATATGCAACAAAAAACAGTGCTGAGTTTTTTTCGGTATGTTGCGAATACTTCTTCGAGAGACCTGATGATTTCAGAAAAAACCATCCGGAATTGTACAGGGTTTTGGTAAATATTTTCGAACAATCAGCATCAAAATAAGCCATAGCTTAACTCATACATTTTTTTTAACCATAAATTTAGCCTATCTTTGCAACGAAATTTCCTGTGCGGCTTTGTTTGTCAATCAGATAAAAGATTTTTCCATTATTTATGCAATTCAAATCACTTAATATAATAGAACCGATATTAAAGGCAGTAGAAGAAGAAGGTTACATCACTCCCACTCCAATTCAGGAGCAATCAATACCAATTATTTTAAACGGAAACGATCTTTTAGGTTGTGCTCAAACCGGAACCGGCAAAACAGCGGCATTTGCAATTCCAATTTTGCAAATTTTACGTTCTTCACAAACCAACGAACGAAAACGCAAAATTAGAAGTCTGATTCTCACTCCTACGCGTGAACTCGCTATTCAAATAGGAGAAAGTTTTAATTCTTATGGCAGACATACCGGAATAACAAATACAGTAGTTTTTGGAGGAGTAAATCAAAATCCACAAACAGCAACATTGCGAGGCAGTATTGATGTGCTTGTAGCAACACCAGGTCGTCTTCTGGATTTAATAAATCAGGGTTTTATCAGCTTATCGAATGTGGAAATATTTGTTCTTGACGAAGCCGACCGTATGCTGGATATGGGATTTATTCACGATGTGAAACGAATAATTGCACTTCTGCCTCGAAAACGTCAGACCTTATTCTTTTCGGCAACCATGCCACCCGAAATTGTAAAGCTTGCCGACACAATTCTATTCAAACCTCAAAAAGTAGCTGTAACACCAATTTCTTCAACAGTTGACATAGTAAATCAATATGTTTACTTTGTGGATAAAGGAAATAAGAATTCTTTGTTACTTGAAATATTAAAGGATAAAAATATTAAGACAGCACTTGTTTTTACACGCACTAAGCATGGAGCTGACAAAGTGGTTAAAATGCTTATTAAAAACAATATCAAAGCTGAAGCCATTCACGGTAATAAAGCACAAAATGCAAGACAAAGGGCACTATCAAACTTTAAGGCACAAACAACCCGTGTACTTGTAGCGACAGATATTGCTGCCAGAGGTATTGATGTTGATGATTTAGAATATGTAATTAACTTCGAAATGTCAAATATTGCCGAAACTTATGTCCATCGTATTGGTCGAACCGGACGTGCAGGAGCTAATGGTACGGCGATATCTTTTTGTGATGCTGAGGAAAAAGCATATTTGCGAGATGTAGAAAAATTAATTGCCAAAAAAATCACAGTTATTGATAATCATCCTTTTCCTTTAATGGATCACAATCCAGTTAAGGAAGCAAAACAGCAAAGACCTCCACGCAGGAATAATCAGGAACAGGGAAAGCAAAAAGCTTCAAATCCTAGCAATAATCAACTTAAACAGAAGACTGCAAATACTCCTTCGCAAAGCGGATTCACGAAGCAGAAGTTTTTGAATAAAAGATCAAGGTAAGTAGAAAAAATAAAGACTTGACACACAATGACAGACCGTCTTCACTCCTTCACAAACTTTCCTGTAAAAATCTTTCCTCCACCCCAAAATTGTATCATGTAGTAGCCGGAGGGCAAATCATCAACTTCAACATCAAAAGTTTCGGTCACTTTTTCTGATTTCCCTTCCATTAAAAGCTGTCCGTTTAGGTTATAAATTTTGTATGTAAATTCTGTTACTGCTCCTGAATACTCAAAACTAGCACTTAATTTATTGCATGCCGGATTTGGGAAAATACTAGCCTCTGCCATATTTACATAATACTCTGCATAACTGTCAGCACAATGTGAGTTACAGCCTTCGGCATCGAAACAACCACAGGAATCTGTTTTAAACACACAGGATGCAATCATGCCGGATGGAAACAATGTGCTAGAAGTACTGTAAAACTTACCCGTTAACATAAAGCCATTATCTTCCGTTGGACAAATACCATATAAAGCAGTTTCCGTGATATCTGCATCATCATCAGGATAGCACTGATAAGTTCGAAGCCAAGCTCCTACTCCGCTTGAGTGAATTTTTACAAAGGCACTATTATATCCCCAGTAATTTTGTACTAAAAGATAAATATCCCCATTCTCAGCCTGATAAGAATCGTTGATTAAATAATAATTTAGCGACGGATTCTCAAGTTCTGTTATTAAGTTCTTCTCTCCTGTAAATACACAGCCAGTTATTGTATCTTCTAATTTTGCAATTCGAATTGAACTATTAGGATTACTTTGCAAATTTGGGGATATTGGAACAAGTGGATCTGTCCATACAACCCAATAATTGCCATCCAGTGCATTAAAAATTCGAGGTCTGAATGTTGCAGGTTCAAAATCTGGCCATGGAGACTGACCTAGTTGACCATGTATAATATATCTCCATTGTTCGTCTCCATTATTATCTATTTTTAAGATACAGGCATAAACTTTTTTTTCAAGTTGATAAGTCATATCTTGCTCACATGCTATAAGATATCCCCCATCTGGTGTTGGCAATGCCTGATAGGGAGTCATAACACAATGTGAGGGCTTTGAATAATCCTTCATTGTAAAATCACCAGTTTCAGGATCGTAAACAGCGAAAAAGGTCTTTTCATTCCATTCTGCATCATACATTGATGTCCCAAACAAATGTATTTTATTATTTACCTCCCGATGAAAACGAATTATTGTTGATCTTTCATCAAAATCGCTTTTAAATTCTTTTATCGAATCACAATAATAGTTAGTATTATTAAAATACATCAAAATCGGATTTAATACATAGTCCTTTAAAAATTCTTTATACACTCCACTAGCCATAGTATAACCATCATGAATACTGTAACTATCTGATGAATAAATTGAAAATCCGTAAATGGAATCGCTTACATAACGAAAAGATTCGAGATATTCACCCATTTTATTAATCTTAATTCTAATTGGTGTATTAGAATACCCTGAATAGAGTGTGTCAGAACCATATAATAAGTAATCATCAAAATACTCATCAACATAATTAATCTTCCAACCCGGATACGAATTAAAAAATCTTTCCTGTGCTTCAGAAAAAACTATATAATAAAAAAGTATTGTAAAAAGAAACAATTTCTTCATAATTATATTATGTAAAATCAAGGAGACTTAAGCCTCCTTGATTATTTAAAAAACTATTCAACTATTATTTTACCATTATAAACAGATTTGTTCCCGTTGTATAATGTGCAATTATATGTTCCCGGCAGTAAATCTGCTGTTTTAATTATTATTATATCCCTCGGTTCATATATCTGCTTTTGCATAAGCATCTTACCGGATATGTTTGAAACAACAACCTGCATTGTACCCAGTATTTCAGGCAAAGAATATTCCAGATAAAAATATTCTTTTGCAGGATTGGGATAAACCGAAAAGTAAGGATTACTGTTATTTATAATATCAGATTTAATGCTTCTGTTTTCTAATGGAGCTACCGGAGTATAAACGGCCTCACGGTAGTCGGTGGCATTATTATAAATTAAAATTGCTCTTGCTTTTGTACCGGCTAATCCACCCTTCATCTCAAATTCCTTTAATTGATTAATATGTAAAGGATTAGTAATGCTAGAGAGATCATTACTATATTTCTTCATTAAATTTGCATATAGGTTATAAAAATCATATAGATCACGATTCTCTCTCAATTCATCTTCAGATAGTTCGCAAAATTGTCTTATCCTATTAAGCTCAATTTTTGCTTTAGGGTATTCATATTTTGATAAATAATAATCAGACAATAGATACATAAAACGTGGGTCTTTGCTACCATCAAGAAGATTGTAAATACTATCTTCAGCCCAAGGTTTATAATCACTGATGCTCATATAAAATTGAACAAGTGTCTTTAAATTTTCCTCGTAAATAAGTTGCTGTTCAGCTAATTGTATCTCTAAATTTTCTTTAGCAGAAATAATCCCAAGTCCGGATTCAATCTGTTCTATCATATAATCAGGCAGTGGATTATCTCTGTCTTTTAGCATTTTTTGTATATCTTTATTTTTTATTCCTTGCGGATTTGCAAAAAGAATATCCCTTATCATTGGGGCGGTTAATCCCTGTTCTTTTTTTGCAACTTCTTTTAAAACAGTATCACTGAGATATGGAGAATAATCCATAAGCTCGTAATAGGTCAACCATGCCGAATTATCATCTAAATGAAGTATAGATGATAATATTTGTCCAGTATTACCGCCATCAACTATATCGTTAAGCATTGTTTTAATAGCTGTTTCAAGTTTTTTTGCATTTGACATTTCTATCCTCATCAACTCTTCATCAATAGGTATCGGTAGCTTGGTCGTATTGTTAGGACAAGCATTAGACAATCCTGGATAGATATTTAAATTTAAATAGATTTTACTCGAAATAGTTTCAGGCCATTCTCTTGGGTTCCAGTAAGGGTCTGTGTTTGATCTGGTAAAATAAGTAATGTAACTTGCTTCATTATTGTATGTAAAACAGTCTGGTGGAGTATTTGTTGAGAAAAGATTTGAAGCAGGTGATGAAGGCGAGCCTTGATAAGCGGCAATTCCCCAATTAGTATATGTATCATCTGCTTCAGATGTTACATAAATATCTGTCTTAATATTGTTAAAATTATTGCATAGAATTTGAAGACCATCATAACTTGTTGAGGAAATACTTCTATTAAGATTTATTGACTGAACAGCATTTTCTAAATTCATAAAACTGTTACGGTATATATTTTTTGCAGACTGTCCATTATGATTTACAACAATACCGTATTTAGTGTTTTGACTTCCATTTTCAGCAATAAAAGTGTTGCCTTCGATCTGATATCTGTCAGCAAACTGGTCAATATATATACCGTAAGGTCTGTAAAGATATTCATCTTC
>Ga0116157_10003200_pt1 | contig 15747 bp, 12 predicted proteins | sample AD_UKC048_MetaG_FD_89882 | JGI IMG/M metagenome (GOLD analysis project Ga0116157, IMG submission 89882) | Active sludge microbial communities of municipal wastewater-treating anaerobic digesters from USA - AD_UKC048_MetaG | ecosystem: Engineered > Bioreactor > Anaerobic > Digestate | place: USA...
CGGGAACGTGGTCCCGGTGTCGCCTCTGTATCCCATCCTACATGACCTCAAAAAGGGATTCAAGGAATGCAAAAATTCGATTGCATTTCAACGGAGTATCTCTGTGGTTCGTTCTCTTTTGTGTCTTTGTGCCTTCCTGGTGACACTTCCCTCCCTGGAAATCTGCGACATCGGTGTCATCTCGAGTTTGTACTTGCAGCAAGCGCTTCCCTGTGTATATACTCCCTCCACGAGTTTCGACTCCCAGTTCTCTACCTTTCAGGAGGCTTGAATGTCTGGTCATAATAAATGGGCCAAGGTGAAGCATGTAAAGGGCAAGCTCGACGCAATCCGCGGGCGCCTCTTCACCAAGATCATCAAGGAAATCACCATTGCGGCACGCAACGGCGGCGGGGATCCGGACAGCAACCCGAAGCTTCGGGCGGCGATCCAGACCGCGAAGGACGCCAACATGCCCCGCGACAACGTTGACCGCGCCGTCAAAAAGGGCACCGGCGAACTGGAAGGCGTGAACTACGAAGAAATCACCTACGAGGGCTATGCCCCGGGCGGCGTTGCCGTGCTGATCCGCACCCTGACCGACAACAAGAACCGCACGGTCGCCGAAGTGCAGAAGATCTTCAGCAAGGGCGGCGGCAACATGGGCACCCCCGGCTGCGTCTCTTTCATGTTCGAGAACAAGGGCTTCTTCTTCATCTCCAAGGAAGAGAACCCGAAAGCGACCGAAGACAGCCTGACGGACGTCGTTCTCGACACCGGCTGCGACGATCTCAAGGATACCGGCGACGGCTTCGAGATCTACTGCAACCCCGGTTCTTTCCTCGATATCCGGCCCAAGCTCGAGGAAAAGGGTCTCAAGATCAGCGAAGCCCAGGTTTCGATGATTCCCAAGACCACCGTGAAGGTTGCCAGCAACGACGCTCCGAAGGTCATCAAGCTGATCGACCAGTTCGAAGAGCACGATGACGTCCAGAACGTCTACCACAACGCCGAAATCTCTGACGCCGACATGGAAGCGGCAGCCGCCGAGTAACCCGGTTGCGATCGAACGGCGCGGGTTTTCCTCGGGGAAGACCCGCGCCGGTTCATTTCCGAAGCCGACCTTGCCACAACTTCGGAGGGAAACGAACCACAGAGGCACCGAGACACAGAGGGAAGACCCTCGTAGGGGCGCATCGCGATGCGCCCGGAGTCGCTTTTTCTTCCTCCTCCATACACTTCAGATGACCGACCTCTGTGACTCTGTGCCTCTGTGGTGAACCGTTCTTTCGTCTATATACTTTATAATACAATTTATCTTGGAGCGACGAGACGATCATGATCGAACAGTTGCGGGGAAGGTTGATCGCGAAGCTGCCCCATCGCGCGGTCGTCGACTGGAACGGGCTCGCGCTCGAGGCGCTGACCCCGTTCTCCACGTTCAAAACGCTCGGCGAGCCAGGCGAGACGGTCACGCTGCTGTGCCATCTGCACTGGCGGGAGGAGGGGCCGCAACTGTTCGGCTTCGCGACCGAGGAGGAGCGCTCGTTCTTCCGGCTTCTGACCCGCGTCAACAAGATCGGCCCCAAGCTGGCCGTCAACATTCTGTCCGCGGCCCCCGTCGAACGACTCGTCGAGATGATCATGGGCGAAGATGTGCGAGGCCTGACGGCCCTGAAGGGCGTCGGTCCGAAGCTGGCCTCGCGCCTCGTGATCGAACTGAAGGAGAGCGTGGCGAAGCTGGGGATCGGCATGAGCGAAGATGCCCTGGCACGCGCCGCATCCGGCGCCCCGTCGGGCGGGCGGCCCCTGGCGTGCGAGCGGGACGCCCGCGACGCCCTCGAGAATCTCGGATACACCGGCAAGGAGATCGACCGCGCGCTGCGTGACGCAGCGAACGTGCTTCCCGCCGATGCCGACTTGCAGACGGTCATCGAGGCCGTATTGAAAGCCTTCGCCTGACCGCCATGAGCAAACGTTCGAAAGCCGGCGCCTCGATCCTCCCCCCGGATGTCCCGTTTCCGACCGAGGAGGAGCTTGCCGGCGGGATTCCGTCAGAACCCTCGGTTCTGACGCCGAAGCCCATCGCCGAGGATGACATCATCCTGCCGACGCTGCGGCCGAAAAAGTTCGACGAGTTCGTCGGACAGCGCGAGATCGTCGAGAAGCTGCGCATCTTCATCTCCGCCGCGAAACAGCGTGGGGAGCCGCTCGATCACACGCTTCTGCTCGGCCCGCCCGGCCTGGGCAAGACGACGCTGGCCAACGTGATCGCCGCCGAGATGGGCGTGCAGATCCGCATCACCTCCGGCCCCGTGCTGACCCGCGCCGGGGATGTCGCGGCCCTTCTGACGGGCCTGCGGGCGGGAGACGTGCTGTTCATCGACGAGATCCACCGGCTGAGCAAGACCGTCGAGGAGGTGCTGTATCCGGCGATGGAGGATTACCATTTCGACGTGCTTGTGGGAAAAGGGCCGACGGCCCGGAGCCTGCGCCTGAAGGTGCAGCCCTTCACCCTCGTCGGCGCCACCACGCGCGAGGGGGATGTCGCAGCCCCGCTGCGAGGGCGGTTCGGCGTCGTTTCACGTATCGATTACTATACGACGGAAGAGCTCACCGTTCTGTTGCATACCGTCGCGAAGCGGCTTTCCTACCCCATCGACGAAACAGCCGCCGCCGAGATCGCACGGCGGGCGCGCGGCACCCCCCGCGTGGCGATCCGGCTGTTCAAGCGGATGCGCGACTTTGCCCAGGTCGAGCAGCGGCCCCGGATCGACCTCGAAACGGTCGAACGCGGGATGACGCTGCTGAAGGTCGACCGCCTGGGTCTCGATTACGTCGATCGCCGTATCCTCGAAGTGCTGCTGCGCCGGTTCGACGGGGGGCCGGTCAGTCTCGACACCCTGGCCGTCTCGGTCGGCGAAGAACCCGATACCCTGTACGACGTGTATGAATCGTTTTTGATACAAATCGGATTTCTCGCCCGCACCAATCGCGGACGCGTCGCCACCAGACATGCGTGGGAATACATGGGGCTTCGGCCTCCGGCCGCCCTCCCGACGGACTCCCAACCCCGCCTCTTCGACGGCGACTGACCGCGCTTTTCCGGGAATCGTCATTCTGCGATCGTATTGCGCGGAAGAAGCCGAATCTGCTACAATACCCTTCACCACAATGCAGTATGCGAACGTCCGGCATCGCCCCGTTCGCCCGGAGGATTCATGAGCAGACCCGTTCCCTTGCGCCTGTTGTTCATCATCGCCGCATGTGTCGCTTCCCTGATGGTTACAGGCTGCGGAGGGGGCGGCAGCGGCGCGACCATTGCGACGCACGACTCCCCTGAAGCAGCGGTCCAGGAGCTGGTCGCATCCTGGCGGGCGGGTTCTTCGGCTCCGCTCCTCGGCATCACCCCGGACGGCCGTGCATCGATCGAGCCTCTCGCCGGATCGACCACGATCGCGACCCTCACCTTCCGGGATCTGAGCGGCAGAAGCTGGGATTTCTACGTGGAACGCATCGACCGGCTGTCCACGACGCTGGCCGAAGTTCGCACGCGCACCTCTCTGGGCTATACCTCGAGCGATCCTTCCTCCTCGATGGCCTACATCACGTTCTTGATGGTTCTCGAGGAAGGGCGCTGGTATCTGAGCGACCTGCGCGTCGAGATGCCGGCCGTCATCATCACGGCCGAAAACGCGATCGAAGGGTATCTGAACGAGAAGGGCCAGCCGGACGTGCGGCTCGAGGGCGCCAGCGTCGTTCTGTATCTCGGCCAGACCGAGGTCGCACGCACCACGACGGATGCGAATGGCTATTATAGATTTACGAATCTTTCCCCGGGCACCTACACGCTGGTGTTCGTCGGAGGCGGCTACGAAACGCTGACGATCACCGGTGTGGTCGTGAATGAGTGAAACGATCGAGTCACTGTCACGCTTTCCTGAATACGAAGGAGTTTTGAGATCATGAAGAGGATGTTTCTCCCCCTGGCTCTCGTCACCGTCATCATGTCGATTCTGCTCATCGGTTGCGGCGGAGGCGGCGGTGGCGGGAACCCCGTCGCGACCACGACCAACGCCCAGCTCGTCTCCGTCACCGGCCAGATCCTCGAAGCCGGCCAACCCAAGGTCGGAGCGAAGGTGTTTCTGTACGGCTCGGGCCAGGCGGAAATGGCGGGGCTCGCCGAGCAGTATGCCGCGAGAGCCTCGGTGCGCGGCCAGATTCTTCCTTCCACCACCACACCGGAAGAGCGCGCCACGAATACGAATAACCAGGGTTTCTATCGTTTCGACAATGTGCCGGAGGGAGAATATACCCTGCAGGCCGAGAACCCGGACACCCGGCAGCGGGCCGTCATCACCCGGCTCGTGGTCTCTGCCGTCAAGGGTGCCGTGACGACGCAGAATGCCGAGCTCCAGCCCACCAGCGACCTCGCCGGAAAAATCACCGTGAGCGGCTATACGGGCTCGCTCGCCGGCGGCCGCGTGTATCTGGCCGGCACCTCGTTCCTCGCCCTGACCGACACGGCCGGGAACTTCCGGATCGCCTACGTCCCGACCGGAACCACCTTCTCCCTGATGGCCGACTTCAACGGGGCCGTGCTCACCACCCCGATCACCATCCAGGCCGTTGCCGGCTCTTCGGCGGGCAGCCCCGAGCTGCCTGCGGACCTCATCCTGGTCAAACCCACCCTCCCGACCATTCCAACCGGCACCATCACCGGCACGGTCACCCGCAATCCCCGAGCGGCCGGCGACACGGACGACGCGGGCACCCTCGTTTCCCTCACCCAGGACGGGAAGCTCGTGACGTTCACCGAGACGAACTCGGCCGGCGTCTATGCGTTCGCCGGCATTCCAACTACACCAAACAATATATACAATATCAGATTCATGGCGCCGAACTACGTCATACCGACGACGCCGCTTTCCGTGACGGTTTCCGCCAACGGCACCGTGACGGCAACCGCCATCACCCTGACGCCCCGGATCCAGGTCGCGACCCTCGGCCGGTTCACCGGCCAGGCCATGAAACAGACGAAGTATGACCCGGCCGAAACGGGCACCGTGCAGATGTTCCTCGCCACCGGCACGACCCCGGCCGACACCGTGCGGTATGTGCAGATCAGCGATGTGAATGGCATCTTCACCTTTGCCGGCGTGCCGATCGGCAGCTACCAGCTCGGCTGCGCCGACGACCGGTATGCCCTCCAGACGCCGACGACCGTCTCCGTCACGCCGACCGGCAACACGACGCCCCAGACATTCACGCTGGTCCCCACCCGCCCCATCCCGGTGATGGGCGGCGTGAGCGGCTTTGCGACCAAGGCGAAGAAGTATGACCTGGGCGAAACCGAATCGGTACAGCTCTTCCTTGCAACCGGCACCACCCGGTATTTCGCCGTAAGCGGCCCCACGAACGGCGCGTTTGCCTTCACCGGGGTTCCCGTCGGCTCATATCAGCTTGGCTGCGCCGACCCCGCCTATGCTTTCTCCGGCCCCATCCCCGTGACGGTCGCCTCCCCCACCAATATCCTCTCCACCACCTTCTCGCTGGTTCCGACCCGCGCCATTCAGCTCCTGGGCGGCGTCAGCGGCACCGTGTCGAAACTGGCAACGTATGATCCGGCCGAAACCGGTGAGGTGGAGTTGTTCCTGGCTACGGGAACGGCGCGCTTCCATGCGATGAGCGATTCCGCCGGCGCGTTCAGCTTCACGAACATTCCGGTCGGAACCTACTCGCTCGCGTGCGCGAATCCGGCTTACATCTTCACGGCCCCCGCCACGGTTCTGGTCGCCTCCCCGACCAACGTGATCGCAGCCCCGTACCTGCTTCGGCCCACGATGTCGATACTGGGCGGCCTCACGGGGCGGCTCGTACGGAATGATTACATCGACGGCGAACCGACGATGGATCTGCTCCCCGTCAAGATTGCGACCGGCACCCCCGGATCGCCCGACTACTTCGAGATGCTGACGGTCGCCGATGATGGCGGCTACTTCGCCTTTACGGGGATTCCGGTCGGCACCTACTCGGTGTTCTCCGGCGATCTCGACTACGTGTTCCCCTTCCCCACAACCGTCCAGGCCGGCAACCCGGTCATCGACAACGGCGACCTGACGCTCGTCCCGAACCCCAGCGTCAAGGGAACGGGTGTACTCGTCGCCACGATCACCACATCGCTGACCACGCCGACCCGTGTCATCCTCGTCTCCCAGGCCTCGCCGGCCAACAACAGGGAGACCTACGCCGTTCCGCTCGTCAGCGGCTACCTCTCGTTCCGCATGAGCGGCCTCGTTCCCGGGAACTACGAGCTGCACCTCGACCAGGAAACGGGTTTGGATATCGACCCGATGGTACCTCAGCCGAACAGCGTGAGCATCATCGAGAACATCGTCACCCCGATGATGTTCCAGACCGTTTCGATCCTGCCGACGATCACGGCCGTCGCGACCTCGCCGACCGACATTACCGTGACCGGCTCGAATCTGAACCCGAACTACCGCATCGAGGTCTCGCACCTCGGCCGGGAGCCCTGGGCACCGATTCCAACCATCGGCTTCACGACACCCAATCTCGTCGGCAACCCGAACACCCTCCTTGGCGGCCGGTATATGGTCCGCGTCGCGGTTGCCACCTCGGCCGTCCTGATCGCCAACTGGCCGACCGAGATCCTGATCCCGCCCGCTCCGATAGAGGCAGCCAATCCGACCCCCCGGGCCGATTCGATCACCGTGAACTGGTCTCCCGTCCCGGGCATCACCCAGTATCGGGCGATCATCCGCACCTCCACCCCGTCGACGTTCATTCGAACCGTGAATACGTCGGAGACCAGCGCCGTCTTCTCCGGCCTCGAGCCGGCAACCTCGTATGATATCGAGCTCTATACCCTGGTCGACGGCGTTCCCAGCTTCGCCTACCCGCTCACGAACGTGACGACCCAGGGCGTCCAGATGGCCCCCCAGGTTTCGTCCTACAGCTTCATTCCCCAGTTCGGTGCTCTTCTTCCCGGGTGGGTCGCTGCAAACGATGGAGTGCTTTACTTCCTGGATGGACCCTACATTCAGAATCCGAGCTCTGCCATCCCATCGTCTCTGAACAGGCTCGACCTGACGTCGGACGTGGTGCAGTCGGTGCCCATCAGCGGAATGACGGGCAGCACGGTGTTCACCGGAAGCCAGGGCCTGTACGTCACCCTTCAAGAAACGTCCAAGGTCATCCAGGTGTATGACCCGACGACGCTGACCCCCTTATCCGTCTACACGCTGCCGGTCGACAGCGACATGATGCAGGCGACCTATTGTGCGGCTACGGACAGGGTCTACTGCGTCAGATCGAGTTCATCAATGATGATCGCCACCTTGACCGTACTGCTGCCAACCCTCGCGCCTGATCCAAGCATTCCGGAAACCTCGCTTCCGCAGGTTTTCGGCACCCCCGTGTATGACAATATGTTGGTCGAAGCCAGCCAGGACGGCTCGACCCTTGGCATCAAATATGACTTCACAGGCGGTGAGGTCCCATCCAGCGGCATGATTTTCCAAGGCTACTTCATGGCAAGCAAAACGTTTGCTGATCCGATCATCAGGGACGGCTTCATTGACTCCCTGCATGGCGGCTCGAATGGGAGTGTTTTCGCATCATGGAATAGTGATCAAACCTATTTCACCGAGTTCAAACCGATGCTGAACAAGCAGTTTGCCGCAACTCTCGTGCAGCAGTTCTCTCCTGACGTAATAATCCAGTTCGACGGCAACCTCAACCGTTGGGTCAGCGACCGCGAGGCCGTCACCGCGTATGACCCGACAAGCACGGCCCGACGCGCGTTCTATCTCCCGAATCGATCTGATGTCCTGTGCTACGATCGTGTAACCCGCAAAATCCTATGCACATATACGGATTCAAATTTTTCCAGAACCGTGATCCAAAGCCTGGATGCTGATTTCTGATCGGCGCTCGAATGTCTTCGAACCGCGGGCCCTTCGGGGTCCGCGGTTTTTTCGTTCAGCAGACAACACGTTACGAATGATATTCGCATGAATTTAAAACCCTTGCATGTCTGGAACGTGTCGCCAACCCGAGCGATGGGTTTACAGGAGCGACTTGTCGGATCGATCATCCCGCGCGGCCGGCCTCGCGGTCGGCTTGTCGCGGGCATCGACTGTTCGTTCGAACACGAGCCCGGCGGGAGCGTCAACCAGGGAACGATCGTTGCCGCTATCATTGTCTGGGAATGCGCATCGGGGAAGGTGGTCGACGAAGCGTTCGCGGTCCTGCCGGCGGCGTTCCCGTATGTGCCGGGACTGCTCACGTTCCGGGAGGGGCCGGCGGTTCTCGAGGCCTGGGGTCGGCTGAAAACGAAGCCGGATGTCGTGATCTTCGACGGCCACGGGATCGCCCATCCGCGTGGGATCGGCATCGCCTCTCACCTGGGTCTGTGGCTCGACCTTCCCAGTATCGGCTGCGCCAAGAGCCGCCTCTGCGGGGAAGCCACGGACCCCGCGCCCGAAGCCGGCTCGGTTTCGGATCTGCGACTCGACGGCCGCCTGATCGGCCGGCTCGTCCGCACGAAAACAGGGGTGAAGCCCGTCTTCGTCTCGATCGGCCACCGCATCGGCCTCACCGCCGCCGTCGATCTGGTCCTAGCATGTTGCCGCGGCTATCGACTCCCCGAGCCAACTCGCCTCGCCCACCTCGCCGGCAACCGCTTCCGCCGGGAACAAGTCACCGCCTCAACCACCCCACGAAGATAGGACGGAGACTGAACTACAGAGTCACGGAGACACAGAGAAACGGAATTATTTCACCACGAAGATACCCCGTTGAAATAACCCTCGGATTCAAGAACGCATCCGCAGATGGAGGGCAGATGAACGCAGATGAAAAGCCGAGAGGAATGAACGCCAGGGACCCCCTTTTTTCTTGTATGCGCCGCAACCTCCAGGGTTGAAGACGCACAGGATTTCATCTGCGCCATCTGTGGATCAGTTCATGAGACGAAACCCACGCACCAGGCACGAAGAAGAATCCCCCCAGAAATGATGTAGGGGCGGGTTTGAAACCCGCCCCAAACACATCGTTGGTGTTTGGTCCCGGGGCGCATCACGATGCGCCCCTACAGGACCGGCCGAAAGAACCGGGCCCCCGGGAGTTTCCCGGGGGCCCGACAACTCACTTATTCAAGTGCAATTGATATAGAACCAAATTTATAAGGTTCTGAAGATCGGAAGGGGAACCCTTTGATGATTTTCCAAGTTCCATTCTCATATTTCCAAGTGATAACGGGATTCGAGCCATCGCTGCTTTTTGTGATATAACCAGTTGCCTGAGATATCGAACCATCCGCCCCAGGCTTTTTGGAAAGGTCTCCATACATTCGGGTTTCTACGTCAATCGTATTGAGATCTCCAGAATATTTCACGCTTCTGATAGCAAGAGAATATCCATTAACCGTATATCTTTCAAACCTGCTTCGAGTTGAAGACAAAAGGTCGTTATAACTCAGGACACCACTCGTATCACGAAAATTCGTCGAAAAATACGACATAAACTGAGCAATCCGAGAATCGGCAGAAAGATTATTATTCTTCATGATATCTGCCATATCTTCATACGCATTTCGAATATCCGCCGTAGCAGGATTTTGTATCACCGTCAGCGTGCCCATGTTGATATTTTCGGTTTGGAAATTATTGATAGTGCCATCAGTCAGCTTGGCAAGGAACTGTGATACAACAGCATAAAAGCCGTTATCCTTCGAGGACAACCAGTCCAATTCGGCTTCATCATAACTCGGGTTGGCAAGGGCGATACGCATCAAAGCGGTAGTTGTCGCATTGATTGGCGCCGGGGCTTTATCCTCGCCCAAGAAGACATTGAAAATTCTCTGGCCCATGATCGTTTTGCCAGCCGAGTTTTTGACGATGAGGTCAACCGTCGTTCCCGTGAGACTCGTAAGAGTCACCGAGAAGGTCCCATCCGGGTTTGGATGTACCGAGATGTTGGTTCCAGAAACCGTAACAGTCAAATTTGAATAATCGAAACCATCGCCAGCAAGTGCGCGAATACTGGTCAGCAGGCCACCATTCGTTCCGTTGGGCGCAGCGATGGATCCGGAAATCACCGTATCTGTCTTTGTTGGCACGGAACTTCCGCCGCCGCCGCCGCCGCCGCAGCCGAGGGAGAGGGTGAGGGCCGCGATGGCCAGGAGGGAAAAGAGTGACTTAGAATGCATATTCATACCTCGCTTCAATGGAGTAGTATCCGAACTGCTCGTTGCGGAGCTTCTGGAAGATCGACGGAAGGGTTTCAGGGGAATACAGATCGGTCGAGACCGTGACGGCGCCCATATCCGAGTAGCCCAGATCGTAGGCACCGACGCCGTTCATCAGCACGCCGCCCTTGAGGCCGACCTGGAGGCGTTTGCCGGCCTTGTAGGAAAGGGCGCCCGTGAATTCATGGCGCATGCTATACAATTCCGGCTTGCTGGAACGCCACTCGGTGTTCACGATGAGATTCTTGTGGTTGTACCACGACCAGCCCAGCCAGGCGGATTTCGCATCCTGCATGGTCTGGAAGCTGCGCATGCGGCCCTGGGAAAGGCCGCCATGGATGCGCTGCCGGTGGGACGCCCAGTAGCGGAGTTCCCAGAAGGTCTTGCTCACGTCGGCGTCGGCGATCTCGAGCATCGCCCCGTCGCGCAGGGAGGGATACGGATCGATGAAGCGCGTTTCCCGGCCGATCCAGAGCTGGGTGCGGGCCGCCGAGTCCCCGGTTTCGTGGCAATCCATGCAGGAGTTGCGGCCCGGAATATCGGCGCGGCTGCGCCAGATCATCCCCTGGAGACGATCGACATCGGTGTCGTAATCGAACCGGTTGACGGTGCCTTTGAGACGGGTTTTGACCTGATCGCGCCGAAACTCGATCCGGTCGAAGAGGGAAAGCGACGTGCCTTCGAGGTTGTATTTGCCTTTCCGGCCCTGGAATGAGCTGGGAACGATCAGTTTGGAATACTCGTGGAACCGCTTGATACGGATCACCGGGCCGTCGTATTCGCCTTGAACATCCTCCGGCTCGCTTGATGCGACAGCCGTCGCCGTGAGCAGCCCGCACGCCAGCAGCGCCACGCAAAACAAGAGTCCAGAAAAAACGCGTCTCATGATCGTGTGAGTGTATCACACTTCCAGGCGGAAAAAAAGCGCCCCGGCTCTCGCCGGGACGCCCGTTTGCAAGCTCGCGCTTCAGGGAATGAAATAAGCTGTTGCTTTCGCGAGAAGGGTCTTCAACCCGGCACTACCGGAGAAGCTCTTCAGGGTGATCGTATACTTCCCATTAGCTAGAAGAGGGACACTCTGATTGATGGTAATGACCACGCTCTTCCCATCTACGGCCCATTCCGATGTTGCATAGGCCCCAAGGGCATCTATCGTGGTGCTGGTGGATGGCGTATTCGTGTTGTCGAGGGTCATCGAGAAGGTCGCAGTGGTACGATTCGTAATTTCATCGCTGAACGTGACACGGAACTTCAGGGTCTGGAGATCCATCAGATTGATGTCGGTCGGCGCTGAAAGATTCTGAGAAAGCGATGTATATGCCGCTCCGCCATTAGCGGAATACTCGAGGGTTTGGATCGTATAATAGCTTGCGGTATCGACTGTTCCTTCGGTCAACTGGAAGGAATCAGTGGCAGTCGGTGTTGGGAAATTTCCCGACGTATAATCCATCGTCGAGCTCTCCGTGAATCCAACTGAAACAGTTGTCGCATCGATGAACTCAATCTCTATCGCGTAGCGATATGAACCGATCGTGCCCGTGGTGCTGGTTGTCGTCTGTGTGATCGGAACAGCCACAACTTCGACAACAACGGGATTTCCGTCAATGCCTGTATTCACGAATCGGAACTGCATTTTTCCATTGCCGAGAATTAGCTCATCCGCCGTGAGAGTCGTTCCAGCGGGAAGGGTAAAGAGCACTGCCTCTGGAGATACGGACGGAGCCATTTCGAGCCAGCCGGAAACGGCTTTTGCGGCAGTTACTTTGACGAAGCAACGAAGCGAGGAAGGAGCCGTTCCCTTGAGGCTTTTCAAAACACCGTTTGCGACCGGAACACGAATGACGGGGGCAATGTTGTTGTATTTCGTGATCGAAGCAGAGCTTTCGTCGTCGTCGTAGCCCCAGAGGCCATCGACGCGGCAGCCGGTCAGGAACGGGATGAGGGCGGTCACGAGCAGCAAAGCCAGAAGTTTTCTCATGGGGGGGTACATCCTCCTTATATTACGCGACTTCTCTCGAGCCGCGCTTCTCCCGCCCGGCGAGCGCAATCCTCTTCGGTCGTGCGCGTCGGACGTTTCACGGTACCATCATTTCCCCCACCCGGTCAATATGCGTCCTGTACGCGCGTAGGGGCGGGTCTGAGACCCGCCCCTACGAATGGAACCATCGATCGTGCCCCGGTCAGCGTACTCCCCAGGGGAAAATGCTGATGAAGCCGGTCGCGTGAAGGGCGATCAAGGGCAGCGTCAGCAGAGCGCCGGCCGTGAGCAGCGCCGTCCATTCTTCCAACGCCATGAAGGCATCCATGCGGACCGGATCTTTCGGAAACATCTTCTGACGCACCGAGTAGGGAACGATGCCGCGCCACAGGGCCCGGCCGTTCATGCGCCAGAAGATCGCCTGAGTCGCGCAGAGTCCGCCGACAACGAGCAGAAAGGCAAACAGATAGCCCGCCACCAACATCTTCGCAGCTCCTGATGGAAATCGATAGAGAACCTCATTCCTTCCTCTATCGACATTCCCCAGGGATTTCCGTAGGGGACGGGTTTGAAACCCGCCCCTACAACAACAACGAGGTCATCCTCACGAACATCATTCGGGAGAGCACTCGGCGTCGGTGAGATAGCAGGCGGGGTCGGGCATCCAGGGGTCGTCATGGACGCGGAAGGCCCGCACACGGAGAGAGCCACCGCACATCGCCCGGAACCGGCAGGTGGCGCATTTCCCCTTCAGAAGCGGGAGGCGGTTCTTCAGACCGGCCATCAGGGGATCGGAAACTTCTGTCCAGATCTGCGAAAAGGGGCGCTCCCGGACGTTGCCGAACGTCTTGTCCTGCCAGAACTGGTCGGGATGGACGTTTCCGAGCCAGTCGACGTCGCCGATCCCGACCCCGCTCGAGTTGGCGCCGCCCCCGTTCCATTCGAGAAGCTTTCGCACCTGCTCGGCACGCTCGGAATCCTCTTTCAATAGTTTCATGTATAAATAAGGCCCGTCGACGTGGTTGTCCACGGTCAGCACGTCGAGATCGATACCCGCTTCGACGGCGCGCCGGGTACGCTCGCAGATGATGTCGAGAGCGCGCCTCGACTCCTCGTGGGACAGGTCGTCTCCTTCCAGAGCCTTGCCGCGACCGGAGTAGACGAGATGATAGAAACACGCCCGGGGAATCTTCTCTTCGAGCAGAAAATCGAAGATCCGATCGAGGTCGGCGACATTGCGCCGGGTCAGCGTGAGCCGCAGACCTACACGCTGCCCGACTTCGCGGCAGTTCCGGAAACCGCGCATCGCGGCATCGAACGCCCCGTCGACACCACGGAATGCATCGTTGGTCGGCCCGATCCCGTCGAGAGATATACCGACATAAATAAAACCAATTTCCTTCAATCGTGCGGCGGCGGCCCGGTCGATCAGGCTGCCGTTCGTCGAAAGGACGGGCCGCAGGCCGCGGCCGACGGCATACCCGGCGAGTTCGAACAGGTCACGTCGCATCAGGGGCTCGCCTCCCGATAACAACAGCGCGGGAATCTTGAATCCGGCCAGATCGTCGATGAACCGGCGGGCCTCCTCCGTCGTCAACTCGCCTTCGTAGTCGCGGTTGCACGAATCGGTGTAACAGTGGACGCATTTGAAGTTGCACGTCCTCGTGCAGTTCCAGACGACCACGGGCCGCCGCCCGGCCGCCGAGGCGGACATCGCATGGCCCTTGAAATGATGGCCATGGGAGACGTTCGAAGGGCCGTCTTCTCCATACCGCAACGGATCCCCGGTCGTGGCCCGGCCGCCGTACAGCTTCGTGATGTTGATCATGCGCCCCTTCCCTTCTCTTGGATCGCCGAAAACAGCTCATCGAGTTTCGCAACGAGCCCCGGGATCGTGTGTTCGGCCGCCATGCCGATCAGCCTTACGCCGTGTTCCCGGCAGGTATCCGCCGTCACGGGACCGATCGCGACCCCCGGAATCGAAGCGGGTTCGATCCCGCTCCCGGAAAGGGCTTCGAGGAACCGCTCGACCGTCGAACTGCTGCTGAAGGTCACGGCATCGACCCGGCCGGCCCGGAATGCATCGAGAAGCGCCGCGGTGTCGGGATTTCCCGAGATCGTCCGGTAGAGGGGAATCACGTCGACCCCGTATCCGAGGTTCCGCAACGCATCCGGAAGCACCTCGCGCGCCTGTTCGGCCCGGAGAATCGCAACGTTGCCCGGGGTGCGCCCCTCGAACAGCGGCACGAGGGACTCGGCGACATACGTCTCGGGAATCGCATCCGGCACGATGCCGCGCCGCCGGAAGGCATCGGCCGTGGCGGGGCCGATACAGACGATCCGCTTGCCGGCGGTGAGGCGCAGATCAGCGCCTCGAGCGACGAGCCCCTCGACGAAGCCTTCGACCCCGTTCACCGAGGTGAAGACGAGATCGGCGTATTTCGCGTGATCCCGGATGAAGCCATCGAGTGCCGGATTCGGGGAAAGCGGCTCGATGCGGATCGCCGGCGTCTCGATTACCTCGGCGCCACGGGCACGCAGCTCTGCCGACAGATCCGAGGCCTGGGCGCGGGCGCGCGTCACGACGATCGTTTTTCCGAACAGGGGCCGTCGTTCAAACCAGGCGAGCCGCTCCCGGTAGGCCACGACGTCACCGACGACGATCAGGGCGGGCGGCTTCACGTCGGCCGCACGGGCCTTCGATTCTATATCTAAAAGAATACCCGTGACGGTCCGCTGGCGCGGGAACGTTGCGCGCTCGATCACGGCAACGGGGGTGTCGGGGGATTTCCCGGCTTCGACGAGGCGGCGCGAGATCGATCCGAGTGTTTTCACGCCCATCAGAAAGACGACCGTCCCGATCCCCGCGAGGGAGGTCCAGGGGATGTTCGATGCGTCCTTGCCGTCGGCTTCGTGGCCCGTCACGACCGCCACCGCCGGGGTGCAGGCGCGGTGGGTGATCGGAATGCCGGCGTAGGCCGGCCCGGCGATCGCCGAAGTGACGCCCGGCACGACCTCGTAAGGAATGCCGGCGTTTTTCAGTTCCTCCATCTCCTCGCCGCCCCGGCCGAACACGAGGGGATCCCCTCCCTTCAGCCGCACGACGAGGTTTCCGGCCTTCGCGCGCTCCACCAGAAGCCGGTTGATGCCGTCCTGCGAGAGCGTATGATCGCCGGAACGTTTGCCGACATCGACAAGCTCCGCGTCGGGGCGAGCCATTCCCAGGAATGCCGGCGCGCCAAGCTGGTCATGCACCACGACGTCGGCGGCGCGGACGAGTTCGAGGCCACGAACGGTGATCAGCCCCGGATCGCCCGGTCCCGCCCCCACGAGGAATACCTTGCCTGTTTTCATCATTCTATATTTCCATATATATCATATTCAAGAACAAGACAACGAACCACAGAGATACTCCGTTGAAATGCAATCGAATTTTTGCATTCCTTGAATCCCTTTTTGAGGTCATGTAGGATGGGATACAGAGGCGACACCGGGACCACGTTCCCGACGGCAGATA
>Ga0116157_10003211_pt1 | contig 15718 bp, 15 predicted proteins | sample AD_UKC048_MetaG_FD_89882 | JGI IMG/M metagenome (GOLD analysis project Ga0116157, IMG submission 89882) | Active sludge microbial communities of municipal wastewater-treating anaerobic digesters from USA - AD_UKC048_MetaG | ecosystem: Engineered > Bioreactor > Anaerobic > Digestate | place: USA...
ACTTCTTCTTCGAGAGTTCCTTGAGCCAGTTTTGCGCTCTCCCATTCGAGCACTTTTGAATTGCTCTTTTTCCACGTATTTGAAAACACGAGTTTGGAGATTTTGTCGATCGCTTGAGCAAAGTCATCCATCGATTTTTCACCGGTAGGATTTTTCACCATGGGTTGCCAGAACTCCATCAATTGATAAGTTATTCTACCGTAAAGAATTCCATCACCTTCCTTCAATAGATCGGTATAATGTTGATGAATTTCTTCGTCCGGATTGATAGCAGTGTGGTCACAAAATCCATCCAGAGTCATATTGATAGCAGCCTTAACTTTTCTCATCCTGCCAAGGGTTTATAAAGAATTAAACACGTCGATTAGGTGACAAAACCGAATATAATATCACGCCCGATAATAGACTAAAAGCTCCTGCAATACCTATGGCTAGTGGAGGAAATCCCAATACTAAAACTCCTACTGGGAAAATTAATAATCGTATGATTTCGAGCACACGGGCATAAGATTGAGCTTCAAGCAATCGACCGAAACTAAGGAGTGAAAAAAGTAAAATGGAAATGGGTAAGAGCAAGTCAATCAAGTTAAAATGGACCGATTGAAATAGCATAAACGACGATGCTCCTAAAACTACAGTAAATTGAACCAAAACATACGCCGATAGCTTATTGGGAATGCGTACCTGAAATTTGTGAAACAGGTTTCGAGTAACCGGTTTAGCATATTCTCTTCCACCTAATTCTTTTGGTTTCCAGCCAGGTGGAGCAATAAAAACCAATAGCTTATCACTAAAACGATGACTCAGCTTGGCAAGCTGAAGCAAATCGGACCAATAATGAAAGTTTGCTTTGAAGGGATCCCAACTCTGCAATGGTGTTGTGATTCCATATACAACAGGAGCTTTTTCAGGTTCGAACGTTCCGAAAAGTCTATCCCAAATAATGAGCGTACCCGCGTGGTTTTTATCGATGTATTCGGGATTGCTTCCGTGATGCACTCGATGATGCGAAGGTGTGTTGAAAATGTACTCGAACCATCCCATATTTCGGATAAGCTCGGTGTGAATCCAGAATTGATACAAGGTGTTGAAAGCAATAACGGTGATGGTCATTAATGGATCAAACCCAATAATAGCAAGCGGTAGATAGAACAAGGATGAGAAAAATCCTTGAAACCAAGATTGCCTTAAAGCAACGGTTAAATTGTATTCTTCACTTTGGTGATGAACGATGTGAGTTGCCCAAATAGCGTTGATTTCATGGCTTAGCCGATGAAACCAATAGTAGCAAAAATCAACCGCTACAAACAAAATCACCCACCACATTCCGGTTTGCGGAATCGTAAAAACCCGAACATGTTCGAATAGCCAGTAATAGAAGAAGAACAAGGCTGTTTTGAAGAAGATTCCGGTTAATTGTTGACCAATTCCACAGCTAATATTCGAAATCGCATCGCTCAAACTATAGAGTTTTAGCCCTTTCCAAGCCGACCAAGCCAGCTCTAATCCAATCAACACAAAAAAGACTGGAACCGAAAGTGCGATGTAATTGGTACCCATTTATTCAACTTGACAGTTTAACCGAATCGCTTTTACGCTTAAAAAACCATAATCCAAATGGAAGAATAAGGATTGCGATTAAGATATGAAGGTAAGCAAAATCGCCTGTTCCCAAATTATCGGTTGTGAAAGGTATAAGCTTGTGTTGATGCAGGAAATACACAAGAACTGCTAATCCATTATTGGCAAAATGAGCAGCAAATGGATACCAGATAGAACCTGACCAATAAAAGAGATATCCTAAAAATCCACCAATCAGAAAACGAGGTAGAAATCCAAAGAATTGAAAGTGGATAAAACTAAAAACGAAAGCCGTAATCCAAATGGCGAGATGAGGTTTTCCGGTCCATTTAACAAACATAGGTTGCAAGGTGGCTCGAAATAAAATCTCTTCACCCAAAGCGGGAATAAATGCCATGATGAGCAAGGAACTAATAAAATCGACCGGGCTCGACATGGTTAAAAACAATTCGGTCAATTTAGCTGCTTGCGCTTCTTGAGCCAACATCCAATCTCCTATTGGTTTAAGTGCATCAGGAAAAACGAGTAAATTATTGAATGCTGCCAATTGGTTGATAATAGGCAGTTGCAGCCACATTAGCAGCATTGCCAATATGAATAGAATCATGTTGGGTTTGCCCGATAAATAAAGTCCTTTTCGAATGGGGACTTCTTGCAAATACACAAGCATAACGGGAGGAAACAGGAAAATTCCGCAAGAAGAAAACAGTTGACTAATTTGCAACACACGTAAAGCTCCCGGTTGATTGGGATTGTTTGCTAAACCTGCTAATTCGGGAACAGAAAAACCAAATATCAAACTGCCAATAGCAACAGAAATGAACGATGCAAGTGAGATTCCAATCAGGCACAAAATCAAAAGCCAGATAAATCGCCGAGTTGGACCAGCATCTTGTAAAGCGGGAGGATATAATTGAAAGCGGTTACGCGGCATTCGAGTTGGGTTGTAACGATTGGGTGAAAGTATAAAATTGTACGTGTTGTATGAGGATTTTGGAAAAATGTGAGATTCAAAATGACGATTGAATCAGACTAGCTGAAAGAGCGGGATTTATGCCTATTTTTGCCGGCTGAAAGAACATGGCTAGAATAGGTACAATTGAGCTGGGTGAATTTCCATTGTTGTTAGCGCCAATGGAAGATGTGAGCGATCCACCATTTCGTTTGGTTTGCAAGCAATACGGTGCCGATATGATGTACACCGAATTTATTTCTTCGGAAGGACTCATTCGCGATGCGGTAAAAAGCAAAAAGAAACTCGATATTTTCGAATATGAACGCCCAATTGGAATTCAACTCTTTGGAAGCGATATCGATTCAATGCGTGAAGCAGCTGAGATTGCTGCAGCTGCCGAACCCGATTTGATCGATATCAATTATGGTTGTCCGGTGAAGAATGTAGCTTGCAAAGGTGCCGGTGCTGCTTTACTTCAAGACATTCCTAAAATGGTGTCGATGACGAGTGAGATTGTCAAATGCACCACACTTCCGGTTACCGTGAAAACCCGTTTAGGTTGGGACGATTCGACCAAGAACATCTTAGAAGTAGCCGAACGACTTCAAGACATCGGCATTCAAGCGCTTACTATTCATGGTAGAACACGAGCGCAATTGTATAAAGGACCGGCTGATTGGCAACTCATTGGAGAAGTAAAAAACAATCCACGTATTCACATTCCTATTTTTGGAAATGGCGATGTGGATTCTCCTGAGAAAGCCGTTGAGATGCGGAATCAATATGGTGTAGACGGAGTGATGATTGGTCGCGCCAGCATTGGCTATCCGTGGATCTTCAATGAGATCAAGCATTTCATGCGCACGGGTGAACATTTAGCTGCACCTACAATTGCCGATCGTGTAAAAGTGTGTCGCACTCACCTCGATGCTTCCATTGAGTGGAAAGGTCCTGTTCTAGGGATTATTGAGATGCGTCGTCATTACACGAATTACTTTAAAGGCATTCCACATTTTAAGGAATACCGAATGCGACTTGTTACATTGCCCACCTACCCTGAAGTTCAGGCGGTGCTCGATGAAATTGAAACGGTAATGGGAAATCTCCCTACCGAAATAAACGCCTGATTATGCTTCAACAACCTGCAAATAAAACCGGACTCGAAACTTTAGGTGAATTTGGTCTCATTGACAAACTCACAAACGGCTTCGAAATTCAAAACGAGAGCAGCAAAAAAGGCATTGGCGACGATGCTGCTGTGATGAATTATGGCGATCGGGATGTATTGGTATCATCCGATATGTTGCTCGAAGGCATTCATTTCGACTTGACATACATGCCAATCAAGCATTTAGGCTACAAAGCAGCGGTAGTAAACTTTTCCGACATCTATGCTATGAACGGAAAGCCGGAACAGTTAACTATTGGATTAGCGTGTTCCAATCGTTTTCCAGTTGAAGCCTTGGAGCAGCTGTACGAAGGAATTGCCATGGCTTGCAAAAACTACGGAGTGGATTTAGTAGGTGGTGACACCACTTCCTCCCGTGCAGGTTTGGTGCTAAGTTTAACTGTTTTAGGTAGCGTTGAAAAAGGAAAAGCTATTGGTCGCGATGGAGCTAAAAAAGGTGATTTACTAGTTGTTTCGGGTGATTTAGGTGGTGCATATGTTGGATTGCAATTACTCGAACGCGAGAAATCGGTGTTTATGGATCATCCCGATGCACAGCCAGATTTGGAAGGAAACGATTACATCCTCGAACGTCAACTGAAACCCGAAGCGCGTCGTGATGTGGTAGAATTACTTTCAGAAATGGGTGTTACGCCTACATCGATGATTGATGTTTCGGATGGCTTAAGTTCTGAAATCATGCATTTGTGCAAGAACAGCAGTGTTGGTTGTGCACTTTACGAGGAAAAAATTCCCATCGACCCAACTACCTACAGCATGGCTCGTGAGTTTGCACTCGACCCAACTGTTTGTGCACTTAGCGGAGGTGAGGATTACGAATTACTCTTCACAATCAAGCAAGAAGATTTCGAGAAAGTGAAAGGCAATATGCTCGTTAGCATCATTGGCCACATGACCGATGCCGATGAAGGTATTCGCATGATCGACAAAAGCGGAGGAGTTCACGAACTCAAAGCTCAAGGTTGGAATAGTTTTCAGTAAACGATGTGCTGATGCGCTAGTGTGCTGATGTGCTGGTTAGTTTTCACATTAGAGAATCTTTTCTACTGCAAATTCCTTTATGGCAGTAAAGCATTCTTTTTCCTGCTCAATAAATCCGGCATGGCCACACTGCTCTATAACGACTAGTTTGGCATTTGGAACTTGACGGTGCATTTCTTCAATGCGCTCAAGTGGTATTAGGAAATCGTCATGTCCAGCGAGAAAGAGTATCGGAAACTTAGCGTTTTTGAGAATTTTAGTTCTATCAGCACGGTCTCGCATACCACGAATAGCAGCGGTTATACCTTCTTTAGGTTGTTTTGCTGCAATCTTAACTAACTTGAATATTCGTTTGCTAGCCTTGGCACCACTTCGTTCGAAAAACAGATTGGGTATAACAGAAGTAATGTACTTCATTTTATGCGCTTCGGCTGCTTTAATCGCCCGGTCGCGTTCGTTTTGACGCTCTTTAGTATCAGCAAAAGAGATCGAGCTAAAAAGCACCAATCCACGAACTTTATCGGGATGTGTTTCTGCAAATGCGAGTGCAACATAGCCGCCCATTGAGTGACCAATTAGCAAGGCTTTATCAATTTTCTCTGCTTCAAACACTGCTCGAACCGCATCAGCCATGAATTCCATGGAATGAACTTCATCAAAAACGGATGATTTTCCGTGTCCAGGAAGATCGATTCGAATGGTGCGAAAACGCTTACTTAATTCACTTGCATATTTCTTCCAAATCTTTGCGCTTTCCATATGGCCGTGTAGAAAAACAATGGCCGGACCTTGACCTTCGGCTTTGTAACGAATCTCTCCTTTTGAAAATGAAATGTGCATAGAGCTGGGTTTCGGGGCGCAAAATACATCAATTCCCAAGTGATTATAGCATTTCCAATGTTAACATTTTAGCTAATTCAGTTCTTCAATTGTAACCTTGGACTTCAGTTCGAGGATAAAAAAACTCCAGAATATTTTCTAAATCTCACTTGCGGAAATGCCCACAGTTAACGTCCTTTGCAGCCCGGAAATGAATAACTCATTTTCGCTTAACCGCTTCATCATCACACCATGAACAAAATCAAAGTTGCTAATCCAGTCGTTGAACTCGACGGAGATGAAATGACCCGTATTATCTGGCATTTTATCAAGGATAAACTCATTCTCCCTTACCTCGATCTAGATATTAAATACTACGATCTAGGAATGGAACACCGCGATGCAACTAACGATCAGGTTACTATTGATGCTGCAGAGGCGATTAAGAAATACAATGTAGGTATCAAGTGCGCAACCATCACTCCAGATGAGCAGCGTGTGGAAGAATTTGGCTTGAAACAAATGTGGAAAAGCCCCAATGGTACTATTCGTAACATCCTTGATGGTACTGTTTTCCGTGAGCCAATCGTATGTAAAAACGTCCCTCGCTTAGTTCCAAACTGGACTGCTCCAATCTGCATTGGTCGTCACGCATTTGGTGATCAATATCGTGCTACCGATTTCGTAACAAAAGGAAAAGGTAAGTTAACGATCAAATTTGAAGGTGAAGACGGACAAGTAATTGAGCACGAAGTATATAATTTCAAAGGTGACGGCGTTGCATTAGCAATGTACAATACCGATGAATCGATTCGTGGATTTGCTCGTTCTTGCTTTAATCAGGCAATTAGCAAAGGATGGCCATTGTACTTGAGTACAAAAAACACCATCTTGAAAAAATACGACGGACGTTTCAAAGACATCTTCGAAGAAATTTATCAAGCTGAATTCAAAGCTACCATGGATGCTGCAGGTATTACCTATGAGCATCGTCTAATTGATGACATGGTTGCATCAGCATTGAAATGGAACGGAAACTTCGTTTGGGCTTGTAAAAACTACGATGGTGACGTACAAAGCGACACGGTAGCTCAAGGTTTTGGTTCATTAGGGTTGATGACTTCTGTATTGGTTACTCCAGATGGAAAAACCATGGAAGCTGAAGCGGCTCACGGAACCGTTACTCGTCACTACCGCATGCATCAACAAGGCAAAAAAACCAGCACCAATCCTATTGCCAGCATCTTTGCTTGGACTCGTGGTTTGGAGCATCGTGGACGCTTAGATAACAACGAAGCGCTTATAAACTTCTGCCAAACATTAGAGAAAGTTTGTGTGGATGTTGTTGAAAGCGGCAAAATGACCAAAGACTTGGCAGTTTGTATCTACGGAAACAAAGTAAGCGATGATCAATTCTTGTATACCGAAGACTTCTTAGAAGCCTTGAACCAAGAATTAAAATCGCGTTTGGGAGCTTAATTTAATCCCGATTCAGCAAAAATTAAAGCCTCAACTTCGGTTGGGGCTTTTTCGTTTTTAGCACCTCATATCTTTCACCATCCACTGCAAATTCACTTTGCCATTCCAGTGGTTCTCTTCCAACGTATAGCAAACATCTACTGGAATTCCCTTTGAAATAGCTGGATGCATGTGTGCCATTCCGAAAGCAATTGCATCAAATGATGGTTGCCCTGATTTACCTAATTTCAATTTCAAATGATGTGTTCCCACAATTTTACCATATCCATCATCCTGCAAATGTTTGGTCAAGAAAACGGGCGACATATTTCCCGGACCAAATGGAGCAAATTGCTTCATGATTCGGTAAAACTTAGGCGTGATATCCGATAATTCTAGTTCCATATCAATATCTACAACTGGAACTAACGATTCTTCTTGAATGGTTTCGGCAACAATTTCTTCGAATCGCTGACGAAATGCTTCTACATTCTCAAGCGGAAGAGTCATTCCGGCAGCATATTTATGTCCGCCAAACTGTTCCAGTAAATCGGCACAAGCACTAATAGCTTCATGCACATCAAATCCTTTAACCGAACGAGCGCTACCGGTGGCTTTCCCATTAGATTCGGTGAGAATAATGGTTGGACGATAATATTTTTCCATCACACGTGAAGCCACAATTCCAACAACACCTTTGTGCCAATCGTTTTTGAAAAGCACGGTACTCTTCACATCCCGATATAATTCGTTCGAATCGAGTATGGCCAGTGCTTCCGAAGTCATGAGTTGATCCAAATCTTTACGCTTGACATTTTGCGTGTTGATGTGCGATAGAATTTCCTCTGCTGTTGATTCATTTTCGGTGATGAGCAATTCAACCGCTTTCTTTCCATGATCTATCCGACCAGCTGCATTAATGCGTGGAGCAGCCGTAAAGACTAAATCCGAAATGCTAAACTCTTTTGTTGGATTCGAATTCGCCCCATCTTTTCCACTACGCAATAACATGCGTATTCCCGGACGAGGTTTCGTATTAATTTGAAGCATTCCAAAATAAGCCAGAATGCGGTTTTCACCTGTTATCGGGACAATGTCGGCAGCAATGGCAGTCGCTACTAAATCGAGCCAATGATCGGTATCGCCGGCATGAGGTAAAACCTGTTTTAAAGCCTGAATCAGCTTAAACCCAATTCCACATCCACATAATTCTTTGTACGGATAAGCACAATCACTTTGCTTAGGATCTAGCACTGCTGAAGCTTTGGGCACTTCCGAACCCGGTAAATGGTGGTCGCAGATAATAAAATCGATGCCTTTATTTGCAGCATAATCTACCTTATCAACCGAACGAATCCCGCAATCGAGCGCGATAATTAAGGTGCAGCCTAGTTCTTCCGCCACATCAATTCCTCGAAACGAAACCCCATATCCTTCAGCATATCGATCTGGAATATAGAAATGCAATCTCTCCGGACATAATTCCCTGAAAAACGAGTACAAAAGCGCCACCGAAGTCGTTCCATCCACATCGTAATCTCCATAAATCATTATGGTTTCATCCGATTCCAAAGCCAGCAAAATCCGATCAACCGCTTTATTCATGTCCTTCATCAAATAAGGATCATGTAACTCACTCAACGAAGGACGGAAAAAACTTCGCGCTTCCTCAAACGTCTTCACTCCACGCTGAACCAACATATTCGCCAACTTCCGCTCAATCCCAAGTTGTTGAGTCAAGGAATCAACGAGTTCGGAATCGCCATCAGGTAATAAAGTCCATCGTTTAACAACAGGAGCGTTCGACATAAATCAATCAGAAATGAATCGTCAAAATTACTGCCCTCCAATTCCCAATCGGAGTAAATCATGCATCTAACCGTAAAACTTATCCACGCCTCTGTTCAAAAATATTTGGGTGGCGACCAGGCTATCGCTCTTAGTCCTCGATGTAAGCCTTCGCAAATGCTTCGACTTAGACTCCGGGCTATCCGCTCTATCCTTGCCACGAGCGTGTAAAAACATATATTCAGTAATGTCTTTGGATATTCCCATCTGCAACTCCTAGAATTCATTCCAGAGTTTAGCGAACATTCTTCTCACAATTGAGTTCTTTTGTGCTGTGAAACAAAAACGGGTCATTGTAGTCGGTTCGGGCATTGCTGGATTAGCAGCAGCCATTCGATTGGCATGTAAAGGCTATGCTGTTCAGGTATTCGAAAAGAATAGCTATCCCGGTGGGAAACTCACAGCGTTTGTGCAAGATGGATATCGCTTCGATGCTGGACCTTCTTTATTCACCTTACCAAAACAGGTCGATGAGCTTTTCGAACTAGCTGGTGAAAATCCTCGAGCGCATTTTAACTACCAACGTTTGCCGGTTGCTTGCCACTATTTCTGGGACGATGGCACCTTTCTTCCCGCTCCAGGTAATGAATCAGATTTTGCAGAAGAAGTCGAAAAAGTGCTATATGTTCCAGCCGAACGCGTTTTGACTTACCTGAATAAAAGCAAGTTCATCTACGATACAACTGCTCCCGTTTTTCTGCATCGTTCGCTTCATATTGCTCGTAATTTCCTCAACCTAGAGACATTGAGAGGCATAATTCGCATGCCTCGTTTAGGCATTTTTTCTAATCAGCATCACGATAATGTCAAACAATTAGGCGATCCCAAACTGGTTCAATTGTTCGATCGATATGCTACCTATAATGGTTCCGATCCGTATCAAGCGCCCGGCGTGTTGCAAAGTATTCCTCATCTCGAATTTGGACAAGGTGCTTGGTTTCCCGATGGTGGAATGCATAGTATAACCACATCTTTAGTTGCACTAGCGAAACGTAAAGGTGTTGAATTCGTGTTCGAAAAAGCGGTGGATGAAATTCTCGTTTCCCAAAATCAAATTTGCGGAGTACACTGTGGCAATGAAACACATGATGCCGACTTAGTAATCTGCAACAGCGATGTGGTTCCTGCTTACCGAAAGTTATTGGCAAGTCAACAAGCACCCGAAAAAGCGCTTTCGCAACCTAGATCAAGTTCGGCACTTATTTTCTATTGGGGAATTAAGCAGGTATTTTCGCAACTCAACATGCACAACATTTTCTTCTCGAATAATTACGAGGAAGAATTCCGGTTCATTTTCGAAGGCAAACAAATCAGTTCCGACCCGACTATTTACATCAATCTCACCAGTAATTATTTACCAAGCGATGCGCCCGATGGTTGTCAGAACTGGTTTGTCATGATTAATGTTCCCGGAAATACCGGACAAAATTGGGATCAACTCATTGCACAAGCACGAAAGGATATTCTTGCTAAACTTAGTCGTCGATTAGGAACTGATATTGAATCGCTTATTCAATGTGAGAGCATATTAGATCCGCGAAGTATTGAGCAAAAAACTTCTTCCTTTCAAGGTTCTTTGTATGGAAGCAGTTCGAATAATCGTTACGCGGCATTTTTGCGACATGCCAATCGTTCTTCTAAGATTCGCAATCTCTATTTTTGCGGTGGAAGTGTACATCCAGGTGGTGGCATTCCACTGTGTTTGCAATCGGCACGCATTGTTTCCGACCTCATTTCTCCCACATGAGTCCATTTGCTAAAAAGCTACCATTCCCGTTTACACCCATGCATGGTGCTTATGTGCTCCTGCTTTTTTATGCGGTAGGCGTAGCTGGAATTGTCTCACCTTGGAGTGCTCAATTTCGTTTTCTAACTCCCTACAATCTGCTGCTTTCGGCATTTGTATTATTAGCCTTTCACCGAAAATACGATGGGAAATTCTGGGGCTTTTTAATTAGCTGCGTAGCACTTGGCTTTGGCTCCGAATGGCTTGGAGTGCACACTGCTATTATCTTTGGCCATTACAGTTACGGTTCAGTCCTTGGATTTAAATTAGATAAAATACCTATCGTAATTGGTCTAAATTGGTATTTGCTCGCATATATTACGGTTGATTTAATTTCCCGAATTAAAATTCCAATTGGGGTGAAAGTAATACTGGGAGCAGCGCTCATGACTGGTATGGATTATTTGATTGAACCAGTTGCCATTCGTTTAGGCTTTTGGTATTGGCATTCGGGAGTAATTCCGATGAGCAATTATGTAGGATGGTTTATTGTTTCGCTTCCCTTGCAATGGATTGGACATAAATATTATTCAGGAAACAATCCGGTTGCTCCTTGGTTATTTATCGCAATGCTGTTCTTCTTTTTAACTTTACACTTTATCTGAACCATGAATTGGCTTATTAATGCGGGTATAATTGTCGCTACGTTCTTCTTTATGGAGTTCATGGCTTGGGCTACGCACAAATATGTGATGCATGGATTTTTGTGGATTTTGCATCGTGATCATCATGAACCCCATTCAAATATTTTCGAGCGAAACGATGCTTTCTTTTTGATTTTCGCTATTCCAAGTTGGTTGTGCATTATGTTTGGGATGATGAATGGCAATGATTTTCGCTTGTATATCGGAATAGGCATTGCAGTTTATGGATTTGCTTATTTCTTGGTTCACGAAGTATTTATCCATCAACGATTAAACTGGTTTAAACGCAGTGATAATTGGTATTTGCGCGCTATTCGGAAAGCACATAAAGTGCATCATAAGACCTTAGGAAAAGAGCATTCCGAATCGTTTGGAATGTTGATAGTAGCTCGAAAATTCTTTCAAGAACAACGTGCCCGATAAATTCCTCTACCTCGCGCTTATGATAGGCAGTTTGGCCTATCCACTTGCACAAAGTTTTGAGCGAAGAATTGAGTTGTGGAAAAAATGGAAGCACATGTTTCCAGCTATATTACTTACAGCCGGCTTTTTCCTTATTTGGGATGAATTTTTCACCCGAATTGGTGTGTGGAGTTTTAGTCCGGATTATACGCTAGGAATTAACATTGGCAGCTTACCGCTTGAGGAATGGTTGTTTTTTTTGATTGTTCCGTATTGTTGCTTTTTCGTGTATTTCGTGACAGCTTATTTTTTCCGGAAGGATGTTTTAGGTCCTTTTCAACGCATAATAGCTACGACAGTTAGTTTGATTTTACTCACATCTGCTATTGCTTTCTACGATCGTTGGTATACAGCTTATACTTGCTTTCTTCCGGCATTATTGCTCTTGTATCTCACCTATGTGAAACGAGTAAAATACCTCGGACGTTTTTTTGTGGGTTATTTCTTCTGCCTTATACCATTTTTGATTGTGAATGGTGTTCTCACATCCAAACCAGTTGTGATGTATAACGATGCAGAGAATTCCGGTGTTCGGATTTTTATCCAAGGGATTTCGAATATCCCCATTGAAGATCTTGCTTATTGCATGTTATTATTACTCTTAAATGTGGCATTATACGAGAGTTTTGCCAAGCGGAATCAACGAGAGATTGATACTCGTTGATGGGAAATCAGAAAAATCCGCTATTTTTGAAATTCTAATGTCTTTCTACCATGCGTTTTATTCCCTACGCCCTTGCTATTTTGATTGCTATTACTGCATTTTCATGCAAGAAACTCGATCAACTGGTTAGTTTCAATTTGAATACTCACGACAAGGTATTCTGGGAAACCGCTTACGACACTGTTTTAACCGACACGATTGTTGGGAATGAATATGCTAGCTTTATGAGTGCAGAATATTCTTTCAAAGATTACGATAAGTTCGAAACCAATAAATCGACTCCTCAAAGCGTAGAAAGTGTAGAGGCGTTTACACTTACCATTTTGATTGACTCAGGAGCGACACATTTTGGATTTGCTGATTCAATGACTGTTTATTTATCCTCTCCTAAAAATTTGTTCAAAGAAGTTGAGATTGCTCATTTTACTGAGCTTCCAACCACAGAGCATTTTATGGCTATTGATATGCTTGTTCCTAACGATGATTGGGCAAGTATTATTCAAAAAGAGAAGTATCAGTTCCGCACTGAATTCAAATTATTAAGTCCAATGCCTGATTCGATTTATCTCGATTACAGCATGGAGTTTAGGTTAAAAGCTATACCGAACGATTGATTCTCGTTCCTCACGAATGACACTTGAACCGAAAGTGTCGGTTATAATTCCGACATACAACTATGCTCATTTTATAGGAGAAACATTAGTCAGTATTGAATCTCAACGATATCAAAACTGGGAATGCATAGTGGTTGATAATGGCTCAACCGACAATACAAAAGAAACGGTAGCTCTTTGGGAACAAAAGGATTCTCGTTTTAAATATTTATACATTTCTCACACGACAACTTCAGGCTGTAGAAATGCAGGAGTAGCTAAAAGTATTGGCGACTTTATTCAGTTTGTGGATGCTGATGATCAAATCGCTCCCGGTAAAATTGAAAATCAAATAGCCTTGTTCGATAAAAATCCGGATGCATCTATTGTTTACAGCAATGCACGGTATTACGACCACGGTATTCCAGATGTTTTGCGGTTTAGTCACGATCCAACACAAAACAAACCTTGGATGGAAGAATATTCAGGTCGAACTTGGGATTTGCTAGCTAAAATGTTTGATCGGAATATTTTTGTGATATCTTCTCCATTGCTTAAACGTTGTGTTCTGGAAGATACGGGGGGATTTTTTGAAGGTTTGAATTGGGTAGAAGATTGGGATTTTTATTTCCGTTGTTTTGCGCTGAATTATCGGCTTGTTTATGATCCAGCTCCAGATTCCCTTTCACTAATTCGTGTTCATCCTAAAAGTTTGAGTCGAAATAAGGCTATGATGATGGAGCAATCGCTTATTGCGAGAACCCATGTAAAAACTACTTTATCTAAACTAACTGATTACAAAAATGGAAATCAGTTAATTGGAGAAAATAACAGATATGTTAAATTTCTTCATCGAATGCTTGTTAATGAATATGCACAAAATGATGCTTTTAAAAGTCGAAGTCACCTAATCCAATTTGCTTGGCTCGACAATGATTACAAATTAATTATCAAAGCATTACAATCTTGTTTAACAGGAAAAACAATAACTTTTCCCGATGAGACAAATGAATCAAAACCAAAATAAATAGGTCGTTTATTCTATAAACACCTGACAACTTTCATACTTCTGCACAAATTAACTACCTTAGCACTCCAAATTTACTTCATGAAAAAAATTGCTTTGTATTTCTTCTGTTTAACAGGCGTGTGCATTAGTCAATCACTTGTAGCACAAACTATAACTAACCAAGAAACGGTTAAGCCAACTGAAGTCATTCTTAAGAAAACTTCAGAAAACAAGCATCGAATTTTCTTTTCTTTAAACATGCAATCGCTTAACGAAGCGCAACGTTCAGCGTTTGTTAATCAATTGTATAGTTCTAAAATACTTGCAGTTATCTCTCGTATCTCCGAATCAGGAGAATTGAAGATTTCTTGTTCTAAAGTTTTTACAATCTCAGATGCTGAACAAGAAATCAATCGCATTCAACAAGCAATTGCTCAACTTCCGGTTAATGCGAAAACCGACAAGTACTAATTGTTTTCAACCATTTCAAGATACTCAAATGAAAAATTTTATCGCAAGTGTTCTACTGTTGTTCATCGCTACTGTAGCTGCAAATGCTCAAGGTTCAAACACGAGTTGCAGTAATGCTTCGCCTTTTTGTACAGGAACCCAATTCAATTTTCCTGCAGGAACAAGTGGAGAAGCAGCTGAAGCCGGTCCCGACTATGGTTGTTTAGGTTCTGAACCAAATCCTTCGTGGTATTTTCTTCAAATTGAAAATACAGGAACAATAAACATTCATATGGTTGGGACAAATGACACCATTGATAATACACCCACCAATGATATTGACTTTATTTGTTATGGTCCGTTTACCTCATTAGTAGATGTCTGTTCTCAACTTACAGCAGACAATACCGTAGATTGCAGCTATTCTGGGAATGAAGAGGAAGATGTTAATATCCCCAATGGAATAACGGGAGAATATTATATGATTTTGATTACGAATTTTTCCCAAGAACCCTGTAACATCATTTTCTCACAAAATAGTGGATCAGGCTCAACAAGTTGTGGACCTTTCAACAATGGTCCATTATGTGCTGGACAGGACTTAGAATTGGTGAGTTTTTTTAATGAGGTTGAATACGCTTTTAGTTGGACAGGACCCAATGGATTTACTAGTACAGAAGCTAACCCTGTGATTCCAAACATTACAGAAGACATGGCCGGTGTTTATACATTAGTCACAACCAATCCAACAGAAACATTTACAGGTACTACCACTGTTGAAATTTCTCCATCGCCAAATCCATCTGGATTTATTGCACTTGGGGATTCATGTACGGGAGGAAGTTTAACATTTACCCCTGATTCTGTTTTCAGTAATGCGATTTATACTTGGACTTATCCTGATGGATCTACTCATACAGGCAACCCATATATCGACAATAACATTAACCCTTCTATGGATGGAGGCATTTCCCTTTCTTATGAAATTGACGGTTGTTTTTCACCTCCTGTTACTGAATTTGTAAAAGTTAATCCTAATCCTCAACCAGTAATTGAAGGTGATAATCATTCTTGTTTTGATGGATTAGTTCAGATTGGATTGACTGAAGTTTATGATTCCTATACTTGGTCGAACAGCTCTACTCAACCAATAAACTTTGTCAATCAAGGAACTTTCACAGTTACTGTGATCGACTCAAATGGTTGTACAGGTGTTTCTGCTCCTTTTACAGTAACAAATTCGCAACCTGATGCACAATTCACTGGCATTACGGCATTC
>Ga0116157_10003212_pt1 | contig 15713 bp, 14 predicted proteins | sample AD_UKC048_MetaG_FD_89882 | JGI IMG/M metagenome (GOLD analysis project Ga0116157, IMG submission 89882) | Active sludge microbial communities of municipal wastewater-treating anaerobic digesters from USA - AD_UKC048_MetaG | ecosystem: Engineered > Bioreactor > Anaerobic > Digestate | place: USA...
GCCATATCTGGATAAATATTTCTCGGTGGGGACCCCGGTTGTCCTTTATGGCAGGGTTGAGCTTTATAAAGACCGTTTGCAGATGGTGTCTCCCGAGTATGAAATTATTGATAAGGAGGACGACCTGAACCTGAACATGGGGAGGATCGTTCCGGTATATCCTTTAACAAAAGGGTTTTCCCAGCGCACTATGAGAAAAGTGATTTATCGCTGCCTGGAAAATTATCTGCCTGAATTGCCGGATGTCCTGCCGGTCTGGGTGCGTAATAAATACCGTCTTCCCAACATTCGCCGCAGCCTTGCGCAGATCCATTTCCCGGAAACCATGGCGTTTCAGGAGAGCGCCCATCGACGGGTATCTTTTGAAGAATTTTTTCTTTTTCAGATATCCGTTATAAAGCGTCGGATGAGTATTGCCGGCCAACAGGGATTTGCGCATCGTATCGGGCTTGATTTTGTTTCGCAATTTGCCGGGATGTTTCCGTTCCCCCTCACCGGCGCTCAGCAGAGGGTTATCCGTGAGATTGCCGGAGACATGCAACGGGATTACCCCATGATGCGGCTTTTGCACGGGGATGTCGGTTCCGGGAAGACGGTTGTCGCGTTGTTCGGCTGCCTGGCGGCTGTCGCCAACGGTGCCCAGGCCGCCTTGATGGCCCCGACCGAAATCCTGGCACGCCAGCATTATCAGTCGATCCTAACGTTCCTGTCGGGGGGGCCGTTTGCGGACGTGCCGGTTGAATTGGTCGTGAGCGGCCTCTCCAAGAAATCGAAAGAAGAGGTTTGCCGACGGATCAGAGCCGGGGAGTCAAAAATTGTGGTTGGCACACACGCGCTGTTAAGCGAGGATATCAGTTTTAAGAAATTAACTTATGTTGTGATTGACGAACAACATAAATTTGGGGTCCAACAGAGGGCGCTTTTATCATCAAAAGGCGCTAGCCCGGACGTGCTGGTGATGACCGCGACCCCGATCCCCCGGACGTTGAGCCTGACGCTTTTTGGCGATCTTGATGTTTCCGTCCTGGATGAAATGCCGAAGAACCGGGGGCGCGTTATCACGGAAGTTTTTTTAAGTGAAAACGCGCCAGAGGTGTATCGGGCGGTGCGCGAGAAAGTCCTGCAGGGAGAACAGGCATATATCGTTTATCCTATTGTTGAAGAATCGGAAAACTTGAATTTGAAAGCAGCCCAAACCATGTTTGAGCGGTTTCAAAAACATGATTTTAACGGGATTCAGGTTGGGCTGGTTCACGGACAAATGAAACGCGCCCAGAGTGACGAAGTGATCTCCCGTTTTAAGAATAATGAGCTTCGTATCCTGGTCGCGACGAGCGTGCTGGAAGTCGGGATTGACGTCCCGAATGCCAGTATTATGGTGATCGAACACGCGGAGTGCTTCGGCCTGGCCCAGCTCCACCAATTAAGGGGCCGGGTGGGACGGGGGCGGAAGAACGGTTGCTGTTATTTGATCGCGGACCCATCGACCGACGACGGCCGGGCCAGGCTGGAGGCCATCCGGTCATCAACGGACGGGTTTAAAATCGCCGAACAAGATTTGCTGATCCGCGGCCCGGGACAGTATTTCGGCCGGCATCAGCATGGGTTGAACGAGCTGAAGTTTGCCAACCCGGCCACGCAGATCGATATCCTTGAGCTGGCGCGAAAGGAAGCCCAGGAAATGACGCACCGTGACCCCGACTTGGCGGACCCGCGGCATATCCCGTTGCGTGACGCTGTGAAGGAGCGGTATCCAACATATTTGAGCCATATTCAGGCGGGATGATTGTTTATCCGGTGTATGCTCACGGAGGCGAGGGAAATAATGAATAAAGATAGTCTAATGGTTATAAATTTATACGGATTATGAAAATACTGACAGGAGCTTATAGAGGGCGTAATTTCTACATGCCGGTGGATATCCGGCCGACTCAAAATATGACCCGCAAAGCGATTTTTGACCTGATCGGGCATGATTTGAGCGGCCTGACGGTTTTAGACCTGTATGCCGGCAGCGGAGCGGTGGGGCTGGAGGCTTTATCCCTGGGGGCGGGCAAGGTGACCTTTGTGGAAAAGGCGCCCAAGTGTGTGGACACGATCGCTGAAAATTTAACCCTTCTGGGCTTGAAGAACGGCAATGACTTTGACAATCGCTGTGAACTCCTGCAGGCGGATGCCTTGGCGGCGATCAAGGCTTTTGGCGTGAAAAAGAGGTCTTTTCATATCGTGTTCCTTGACCCGCCGTATGACCGCGGGTTGGTAAAAAAAACCTTGAAAACCCTAAGTGCCTATGATATAGTACACCCCGTTTCTTTTATCATTGTACAATATGGCAAGTCTGAGTATCTTCCGGAAAAACAGGAGGGTTTTTCCCTCATCAAGCGCCAGCGGTATGGAAAATCTTTCCTTGCTATTTTTCAAAAGAAATAATAGTATTATTAGATATATTTAAAAAGATTATGGCCAAATCCGCTATATACCCTGGGACTTTTGATCCTGTGACTTTCGGGCATCTCGACCTTATTCAGCGCGCTACGGAAATTTTTGATAATGTCATTGTCGCGGTTGCCCGAAACGGTTACAAGCACCCCCTGTTCACCCTTGAGGAGCGGTTTGATATGCTCCAAGAGGCGACCCGGGGGATGAGTCATCTGACGGTTGTATCTTTTGAGGGATTGGTGGTTGATTTTGCGCGGAAGCAGGGGGTCAATGTCCTTATCCGGGGCTTAAGGATGTTTTCGGATTTTGAATATGAGTTTCAAATGGCGTTGACAAACAGGCGGCTGGCTTCGGATATTGAAACGGTTTTTCTTATGCCTTCGGAAAATTATTCTTTTTTGTCATCGACGCTGATTAAAGAAACGGCGACGCTTGGGGCGGATATTTCCAGTTTTGTTCCTGATTTTGTGGCGCTGAAGTTAAAGGACAAACGGCGTCCATGAAAATTTATTTGCGGGCCATCCCCCCGGAGGGGTTGGTTATTGAAAAATCCATTCCGGCCGAGGAGGCCGGGTGGGGGGATAAAAATTTTGAGATTCTTTCCCCCATTCACTTGAACGTCAAGGCCGTCAAGGCCGGGGACGAATTATGCGTTTCTGTGAACGCCAAAGCGCTCTGCGGGTATGCTTGCGCCCGTTGCTTGGTGGAAGTCAAAATAGAACGGTCCGACACGTTTGATATATATTGTGATATTAACTCAAAGACGGAATTTGTCGATATTTCAGAAGATATCCGGCAAGAGTTGATGCTGGCGATTTCTTCGGGTATCATTTTGTGCAAACCGGAGTGCAAAGGGATCTGTCCTAATTGCGGCGTAAATCTGAACGAGCAACAATGCCAGTGCCCCCAGGACTTAAAGAATCCGGTCGTCATGCGGATGGACGATGACCCTGAAGACAAACCAAGACGCCTGCCTTTGTAAGAAAATATCCGGAAATCATTAAGGAGTCATTATTATGCCAAATCCTAAGAGACAGCATTCCAAGCAGAGGGGACGCAAGAGGCGGACGCACTGGAAAATCAGTGTGCCGAGCCTTGGGGAGTGTCCGAATTGCAAGAAGCCGATCATCTCGCACCGGGTTTGCCCTTTCTGCGGTTTTTATAAAGGCAAAACTGTCGTCGAGATTCAAGTCAAAGAAAAGAAAGCCAAATAAATTTCGCCCCAGATTTTTCTGGCCGATAAGCCCTTTGAAAGTCCGCCTTGATCCAAGGAGGCGGCCGGGCCACTTGGAAACACATTTTGTCAATACAAAATCGTTTTATCCGGGGGGAGAACACTTGAAAATTGTCGTTGATGCTATGGGGGGGATTACGCGCCGGCCGCTATCGTGGAAGGCGTGGTGGACGCGATCAAGGAATTAGATGTCAATGTTGTTCTTATCGGCCTTCAGGACCAGGTTGAGGCCCAACTGCAGAAATATTCTTACCCGCCGGAACGCCTGAGCGTCATGCACGCGCCGGAAGTGATCAGCATGCATGAAGCCGCGACCATCAGTGTCCGGAAAAAACGGCATTCCTCCATCACGTTAGGGGTCAAACTTTTAAAAGAGCCTGGATTCGACGCTTTTATCAGCGCCGGGAATACCGGGGCTGTTGTCGCCGCGTCAACGGTTCATCTGGGCATGCTTCCTGGCGTTGAGCGTCCGGGCATCGGATTGCTTATCCCGCAACTGAACGGGTTTTCTTTTATCATCGACGTGGGCGCGAATTCCGAAGCGAAAGCCAAGCATCTTTTGCAATCATCTCTGATGGCGGTCGTGTATGTCCGGGAGGTGCTGGGGGTACAGAATCCGAGGGTTGGGATTTTGAACATTGGGGAAGAGGAATCAAAGGGCAACGATTTTGTGAAAGAAACACACCGGATGATGGCAGCCCGGTTGGCAAATTTTGTCGGCAATATAGAAGCGAATGATATTTTTTCCGGTCGCTGTGACTGCATCATTTGTGACGGGTTTACCGGTAATATCGTGATTAAGGTTTCGGAGCACCTCATGGAGTCTGCCGGAACGCTGATCAAGAGGGAAATTAAGAAAAGCAAAATCGCTCAACTCGGGGCTTTTCTGATGCGGAACCAGTTGAAGCAGGTGCTGCGGCACGCGGATTATTCGGAATACGGGGGAGCCCCGTTGTTAGGCGTGAACGGTCTGGTGATGATCAGCCACGGGCGATCCAACCCCAAAGCGATCAAGAACGCGATACGGGCCACGTTAAGGGAGATTGAGCATAATATTATTTCGACTATGATAAAGGAGATCAGTTCCAAATGAGCAATGTCGGGATTGTGGCCACCGGGTCTTTTGTGCCGGGGAAGATATTAACTAACGCCGAGCTGGAACGCATGGTGGACACGTCGGATGAGTGGATTGTAACGCGCACGGGAATTAAAGAACGCCGTATCGCCGAAAAACATGAACGCACCAGTTTCCTGGCCAGTCAGTCGGCGAAAGATGCGTTGTCGCGGTCGTCGGTTAAAGCGGAAGATGTCGAATTGATTGTCGTGGCCACGACCACCCCTGACAGCCCGTTCCCGTCGGTCGCCTGTCTGGTGCAGAAGGAAATCGGGGCCAAAAAAGCCGCGGCCTTTGACGTGAGCGCGGCGTGCTCCGGGTTTCTGTTTGCCCTGACAACGGCCAAACAATATATACAAACCGGTCTTTATAAAAACGCCCTTGTGATCGCCGCGGAGAAGTTCACGTCTTTCATTGATTGGAACGACCGCAACACCTGCGTCCTGTTCGGAGACGGGGCCGGAGCGTGCCTGCTTGCGCCGGTCGAAGATGGAAAGGGGATTCTGTCGGACTGCCTGTTTTCCCAGGGGGAGCAGGCGGAGCTGATGTCGGTTATTGTTCAGGACCGCGAGCCGCTGGATCAGCAGAACACGATGATGCGCATCCCCTATGTGGAAATGCGGGGCCAGGAGCTTTTTAAAATGGCCGTGACTTCCATGGCGGAAATCGGGACGAGGGCTGTCCAGAAGGCGGGGGTAGCGATTGAAGATATTGATTGTGTCGTCCCGCACCAGGCCAATGACCGGATCATCTCTGCTGTCGCCAAGAAGATGGGGATCCCGAAGGAAAAATTTTATATTAACATCCATCGTTACGGGAATATGTCGGCCGCGTCGTTGGTCGTGGCTCTGCATGAAGCGATCGAAGAGAAAGTCATTAAAGAAGGCAGCACCGCGCTCTTCGCCGCGTTCGGCGCTGGGTTGGTTTCTGCGGCGAATGTCGTCCAGTTTTGATTTTTATGAGAATAACCTTGCCGGTAATGTGTCTTTGATTTCTCTGTGTCCCTGATATGGACGCGGAGATTTTTTTTGAAAGGAACCGCCATGAGCAAAGTCGCTTTTATTTTCCCGGGCCAGGGGGCCCAATATGTCGGGATGGGGAAGTCGTTGTATGAGCATTCTTCGGAGGCGAAGGCTGTGTTTGATCAGGCGGATGAGATCCTCGGCAAGAATCTGAAAGATATTATTTTTGAGGGCCCGGTTGAAACCCTGACGTCGACGGCTTACTGTCAACCGGCGATCCTTACGACAAGTTTTGCCGCTTATAAAGCTTTGTCCGGCCGCGGAATTCAGCCGGCTTTCCTGGCTGGCTTGAGCTTGGGGGAATTGACGGCGGTGGCTGTCAGCGGTGCGTTGAGCTTTGAGGACACTCTGAAACTTGTCGAGCGGAGGGCCGCTTTTATGGAGGAGGCGACCAGGCTTAACGATGGCAAAATGGCCGCGGTTATCGGATTGGATAAGGAAACGATCATCGGGATTTGCCAAAAAGCGGGGGCGGAGGTTGCAAACTTTAACTCTCCTCAACAGATTGTCATCACTGGCCACGCGGAAAAAGTGGCTGATGCGTGCTGCTTACTGAAAGCTGCCGGCGCGAAAAATGTGGTGCCTTTGGAGGTTTCCGGGGCTTTCCATTCCAGCCTTATGCGCGCCGCGGAAGAAAAGTTTAAGCAGGAATTAGAGCGATATGCGTTTAAGGACACGGAAGTTCCCCTTGTGTCGAACGTCAATGCCAAGCCGGCGACACAGGCGGAGGTGGTGCGAGGGAACCTTTCAAGGCAGATCACTTCGAGTGTCCAGTGGGTGGATTCAATCAATTTTATGGAGAGGGAGGGTGTCATAAATTTTGTTGAAATAGGCCCGGGGAAAGTCTTAAAAGGACTGCTCCGCAAGATTAATGCCCAGTTTCAAGTCATTAATGTTGATAAATTTGAAGATATTGAAGCTGTTAATTTCTAGGATGGGTGACCATCAGAGATCCTTTATATCCAGCTTTTCTCTACAGTATTTTGCCTGAATATATTAAAACTGCGTGTTTTAGCTGATTTTTTATGCTCTTTCTATTCCCAATTAACTTTTTCCCAACCTTTTTTAAATAAATTTTACATATTTTTGTTTAAAGACCGAAAAGTTTGCTATAATTAATTATCAAAGTCATTAAGAGAATGAGTGTAAGTAATATAATTATAATATGTTACCGAAATTCCGGGGCATGCCGATACTCGTTAACAACAATGATTTGCAGAAAGCCCTCCCGTATGAATACCCTTTTTTATTAATAGACCAGATTGAAGATTATATTCTCGGGAAAAGCATTACAGCGATAAAAAATCTTACAATAAATGAATGGCCGTTTGCGGCCGCTGATTCCCAAAATAACTGTTATCCGGAAACACTTTTAATTGAAGCGGCGGCGCAGGCAGCTTTGGCCTTGTATCACCTGACGTTCGCTGATGATTGTCAACGGTCTTCACCTGTTATTGGCAGGGTTTATGCGGATTTTTCAGCGCAAGTTAACGCCGGAGACCGCCTTAAGTTTACTGTGCTGGCGGGGAAGTTCATGCGTCAGGGCGGATATGCGACAATCGGAATTTTTTCCCAGGAAAGCAAGTGCGCGGAGGTTAAACTGGTGTACGGCGTAGTGCCTCGGAGCCCAACGAGATGGTAAAACAAAATCAGCCAAATCAAAGACGGGTTGTCGTGACAGGGCTTGGAGTTGTGTCTTCTGTCGGGATCGGCTGGCAGGAATTTTGGAAAAATCTCCTTGCCGGCAAAAGCGGGATCAGTGAGGTGACGGCGTTTGATACGTCGAAGCATGATATCCATCTTGCTGGTGAAGTAAAAGGATTTAATCCCGATGATTTTATCAGCCATAATAAAATGAAAGGCCTGCCTCGAGGATCAAGATTTGCGATCGCCGCCTCCCGTTTGGCATTAAAAGATGCGTGCTTAAAGGAGCATGATTTGAGGAAGAAATGCGCCGGAGTCGTTTTGGGGACGACCATGGGTGAAATTCAAGTCGTCGAACAAATGGTAAAACATTTGTATGTCACCCAGAAAGGGTTTAAGGCCATCCGCGCTTTAATGTATCCTTGTAATTTAATCCCCAGCAATGTCGCCCATTATTTCAGGGTGACAGGACAAAATAGGATTCTTGGGAACGCTTGCGCGGCTGGTAACTTTGCCATTGGATACAGTTTTGATTTAATCAGGCAGGGTAATGCGGACTATATGCTTGCCGGAGGCGTGGATGTCCTTTCCCGGATAGCGTTTTCGGGGTTTGTTCGCTTATTTGCCATGTCAAAAGATAAATGTCAGCCTTTTGATAAAAACCGGAAAGGGATGATGTTGGGGGAAGGGGCGGGTGTCCTTATTCTTGAATCTCTGGAGAATGCGTTGGAACGCGGGGCTAAGATTTACGCGGAGGTATTAGGGTATGGGGTGTCCTGTGATGCCAATCATATGACACATCCTTTAGTGAGCGGGGTGGAAAAAGCGGTCTGGAAGTCATTGCGAAATTCTAGTGTTGACATTACCGATGTCGATTATATAAACGCGCATGGAACCGGGACAACGGAAAATGATAAGGCAGAATGTCAAGCTTTTCATAACGTCTTTGGCGAAAGGTTGCCCCATATCCCAGTGAGTTCAATAAAGTCCATGCTGGGACATTCAATGGGGGCAGCGTCGGCATTGGAGGCCGTTGTTTGTTGTTTAAGCATCGACCGATCTGAAATTCCACCCACAATTAATTATGAAGAAAAAGATCCGGAATGTGAAATTGATTGTGTGCCTAATATAAGTAGAAAACATCCTGTTAAACTTGCTCTTAACAATTCCCAGGCTTTTGGGGGGAATAATTGTAGTGTAATTTTAGGTAAATATTAATAAATAAAAAAAGAGGTATTGGTAAAAGTGAATAAATTTGCTTTTATAGGCCACCCAATTAATATGCAACATCTGTTAAATTTATTTGATCGTTTCAGGTCTTATTAAAATATGGCTGAGAGAAAGGAGAAGATGAGAGAGGGCTCGTTTGATGTCATTATTATAGGTGCTGGTATCAGTGGTTTAGTGACCGGGTGCTATTTAACTCAAGCGGGCTTGAAAGTCCTTTTGATTGAGCAGAGGAAAGAAGTTGGGGGTTATTGTCGCTCGTTTGTTTTAAAAAATAATTTAAGGTTTGATGCTTGTGTACATTCTTTAGCTAGTTGTAGAGGGGGAGGTACCCTCGGTGAAATTATTAATGATTTAAATTTAAAGAAGTTTTTAATAATTACTGAAACAGCCATTCCCAATATTATTATTTTTGGAGAAAAGAAGATTAGGTTCTACCGGGATTTGGGGAAGACAATCGATGAATTTATTCGCTCCTTTCCAGGCGAAGAGGCAAACATAATATCCTTTTTCCAATTTGTTTCTAACTCTGATCCGTTACTTTTTGCTCGATTAAGGAATAAAACATTTTGTGAGTTTTTAGATGGCTTGTTTAAAGATAAGTCACTTAAAAGAATAATCGAGAGAATAATTCTAATTAGTACTGGGGTTCTTCCGGAAGATTTGTCTGCTTTTATCGGATGCTCAACATTTAAGGAGTATGTGTTAGATTCTGGATATTATCCTATAGGAGGGATGCAATCTTTTTCTGATGCTTTGGCTAAAATTGTTGTGTCAACTGGCGGGGTAATTAAGTGTGGGGATAAGGTTGAAGAAATTGTCTTGAGAGAAGGGCGCGTTGCTGGAGTATTGTTGAAGAACGGGGTATTTTTAAAAAGTCCGCGTGTCGTATCAAGTGGTGATGTGTATCAAACTTTTGTTAATTTAATTCGTAACTGTAAGGTAAATAAATATTGGAAATCAAAAATTAATTGTATGATCCCATCTATGTCTGCAATATGTGTATATTTAAGTGTGGAAAGAGAAATTGAAAAAGATATAGATTTCCAATCAACTTTGTATTTTCTTAATAATTCAATTAGTAGGGATAGTGAAGAATCAATTCAGGACCACAAGAGAAGCTCTTTTCTTGTAAGTTGTCCGAGTCTGCTCGATAAAACAATATCTAATAGTTCGAGGATCCCTGTTCTTGCGTTAACTAACGCATTTTTCAAATCTCGTGACTTTTGGTCTTTTAATAAAAAATTTTTTGTAACCGAAATAATAAATATATTGAAAAGTGGATATCCAGAATTCTTTAAGACTGTTAGCTGTTGTGGTGTTGCAACTCCGCAGATTTTATATAATTGGACATTGAATTATAGAGGGGCGGCTTACGGTTGGGCGGGTATACCTAGTCAACTTGGAGATGCGGATTTAAAAATTAAAAACGATATTAAAGGTTTATATCTGTCTGGTCATTGGATTACTAAAGCACATGGCATAATATCTGCAGCTTATTCTGGGAAAAGAGCGGCAAAGCAAATTTTGAAGGATTGTTAATTCTAAATATATGGAACATAATGATAAAATTGCTTTTATGGTTCACCCGGTGAATGTCGAGGGTTTGTATTTTATACTTGGGCGTTATTTTCCATTTGTTCAAAGAATACCGTTGTTTTATTTAAAAGGTTTGATTCAAAAGTTGCCCCCATTTAAATTTTTAAATATTAGAAGGATTAAATCAACCACAGGGAAGACAGTTGATGGGATTATTGTTGTTTGCCCATTATTGCCGGAACATTTTGTTTCAATGCCGCAACAGGTCGTGATAAATAAGATTTTGCGTGGGGCTCAAATTTCTCAGGAATTGGGCGCTAAGATTCTTTCGTTAGGGGGATTTACTTCGATCTTCTCTAATCAGGGGCTGGATATTTGTAATAAATTAGAGATAGCTATTACAACTGGTAATTCTTATACAGCTAGCTTGGTGGTTGAGGCGATTTTAAAGGCTTCTAATTTTATGAATATTGATTTGTCAAAATCCTCTCTGACAATTTTAGGAGGAACGGGGGATATTGGGAAAGCCTGCGCTCAAGTACTAGGTAGAAAGGTGAACTCGATGAATTTGATAGCTAGAGATCAAGATGCATTGGCGGATGTAAGGAGAGAACTCGAGAATGTTTGTTCTGCAAGAATAAATATTGGGAGACTGGAGGATAAGTATTTGGAAAATGCTGATATAATTATTTGTTCAACAAGTTCCATCACAACTCTTATTGATTCACAAGAGTTGAAAAGAGGTGCTTTGCTTTGTGATGTCTCTCTCCCACCCAATGTTGCCAGAAACATAAAGAAAAAAAGAAAAGATATCTTTGTCTTTGAGGGGGGGTATGCAAAATTGCCGTTTTATAATGAAATTGACAATGTGATATTTAAAAAATATTTTATTCATGAGAATATTTTTGGATGTTTAGCAGAATCTATAATTTTGGCTTTAGAAGGAAATTTTGTTAATTATTCTTTAGGGAGAGGTAATATTACGGTGGAGAAAATGAACCATATTAATTTGTTGGGGAAAAAACATGGCGTTCATTTGGCGCCATTCTTTTGTTCTAATCAAGTTTTTCAAGATGATGACTTGCGTTCTTTTTCGCAAGCGATAAATTAATAATATGAATATTCCTTGTCTGTTCCCCCTGTTTACTGGACTGCTTGTTTTCTTTGTCGGGGTTATTGCATATACAAAAAGTCATTTTAATCAAATAAGTAAAAATTTTTTTATTTTTTGCCTTACGATATTCTTGTGGCAATTCTCTTACGGTATAGCGTTTTATTTAAACAGCAAGCCTATCAGTTTCTTATGGCTTAAAATTGGTTATACAGGTGTTATTTTTACATCTGCTGCTCTTTGCCCATTTGCATTAGAACTATTAAATAATTTTTATAGGAATAAATTGAGTTTCGTCTTTTATTCCATATCATCTCTTTTCTCTGCGGCCCTTTGGTTCACTAATTATTTTATCTCTGCTGAATATTATGAATACTTTTGGGGGATATATCCCAAGGCAGCGATAATGCACCCTTTTTTCGTTTTATATATGAACTTAATTTTTTCTGGGATTATTTTCCTTTTGCTCTTTGAATCATTTCGAGAGAAGAATAAGCAATTGCATACACAAAGACTTAGATATGTTGGAGGTGCATTAAGTATTGGCGCTTTTGCTTCAATAGATTTTGTCGCAAACTATGGATATGAAATATACCCTTGTGGTTGGATATTTGTAATTTCTTATATTTTAATTATTGCATATACAATAATTAAATACCGATTAATGGATATAAATTTAATCTTAACAAGAACAAGTATTTTTATTGTTGTTTATTCCTTCGTCCTTGGAATACCCTTCGCCATAGCTTTCGGCTGGAAAGAACGCCTTATTTATATTATCGGTGATAATTGGTGGCTTGTGCCGTTGATAAGTTCTACAGTTTTGGCTACCGCAGGGCCGTTTATCTATTTGTATATTCAGAAACGGGCGGAAGCCCGGTTATTCCAGGAGCAAAAACGATATCAGGCCACTTTGCGGCAGGCTTCCGCGGGGATGGGGCGGATTAAAGACATTACCCGCCTTGTGAACCTGATTGTCCATATCGTCAGCCGGACCGTGCGTCTTGAGCATACGTTGGTCTATTTGTTTGACCCTGAAACAAAATTATATCATTTGCGCGCTTCCCGCGCCCGGTCCGCAAGATTTAAAACACAAAACACGATCGAAAATATTTCACCGATTGTAAAGTATCTCATCCGTACGCGTAACCCGATAGTTTATGAAGAGATTAAGCAGCAAACCCAGGATTATGGGGATATGAATTTGGCCCGTTTGGAATCTGAACTGGTCGCAGTGAATGCCGAGTTGGTCGTCCCGTGTTTTATCGATGATAAGTTGTTGGCGGTTATTGTCCTAGGTAAGAAAATATCAAATAGTCTATACTCTGAAAGTGATTTGGCGGTTTTCTCGATCCTTGCCAATCAGGCCGCGTTGGCTATGGAGAATGCCATGTTTTATGAAGAAATGAAAAATACCCATGCTCAATTAATGAAGGCTGAGAAAATGGCAACGATCGGCACGATGGCTGACGGCCTGTCGCATCAGATTAATAACCGGCTTCACGCTTTGGGTTTTATAGCGGGAGACGCTCTAGACACGATTAAATTAAAAAAAGATGTGTTCGTGTCGCCGGAAGTAAAAGAGGTGATGATCGACCTGGAGCATGCGTTGCATCGAATAGAGGACAATGTCACGCAAGGGGGGGAAATCGTCCGCGGCTTGCTTAAATATACCCGGAAGGGAGAAGAGGGGTTTTCCGAGCTTGAGTTTGACCAGTTGGTGAATGCCGCCGTTGAGATGACGCAGTTTAAAATTAAGCCTGGGGAAATTCAAATAGTCAAAGAATATGGTAAGGATACGCCTAAAATTAACGGAAATTTTACTCAACTTCAGGAAGTGTTTTTTAATCTGATTGATAATGCGTATGACGCGATGATGCAACGGAAGAATGAATTAAAAGAGAAGGGGTACAGTCCTGTTATAAAAATTTATGCCGAAGGAGATCATAACGGCCGGGTTAATATCCGTTTTGAAGATAACGGAATCGGGATTAAAGAGGAGGATAAGACAAGGCTTTTTACCCCATTTTTTACGACGAAATTATCAAGCAAAAAGGGCACCGGGTTGGGGCTTTACGTCATTCAAAAACTGATAGAAGAGAACCATAACGGGAAAGTGGTTTACAACTCGGTTTATAAACAGGGCACAAATGTTTTAATTTCGCTTCATGCTCTCCGGTGATGTGTGCTATCATAATTTACAGCTTTTATTACGGGAAAGGATGTCGGTATGTCTAAGCTTTTGATTGTCGATGATGAAATAGATATCAGAGAATTCGCTAGGAATTTTTTTAAAAAAAGAGGGATTGAAGTGTTTACCGCCAGCGGCGGCAGCGACGCACAAGAGATTATCGAGCATGAGAATCCTAACCTGGTGCTTTTAGATGTGCGCATGGAAGAAATTACTGGCGTGGAATTATTAAGGAATGTCCGGGAAAAGGGCAATAATGTTAAAGTTATTATGGTGAGCGGGGTCGAGGATGAATCGGTTATTGATGAAGCGCATAACCTCGGGATTTTGGGCTTTATACACAAGCCGCTTGTTTTAGATGAGTTGGAAAAGATTGTCTTGAAAGAACTCCACCCAGAATAGCCTGCCGCAGCACAGATAGTGTCTTCACGTTAAAGTTGTCATTTGTACATAATTTACTTAATGAATCGTATGGTTACGGCACAACACAGAAAAATTGATTATAAGCGGGAACTGGAGACGGCCAGTAAAGGCATGATCATGATCCATGACCCGAAGCTTTTGATTAAGCTGATCGTGCGCATGATTGTGAGTAAGGTCATGATTAAGCACGCGGGCATGATCCTTTATGAGCCGGACAAAGATGCTTATATCTTGAGTATCTCAAGGGGAGAAACCGGATTCAAGGTCCCGGCTGGGTTTGCGCGTTTCAGTAAGAATCATTCTATTATTAAATTGTTCACTGAAAAAGAATATCGGGCCCTAACAATCAATAAGAATGCGATTCTTGTCCAGGATTTAAATCGGCTGATTTGGCAGGAGAGTGTCCTCAATAATAAAAACGGCAATCAGCAGTTATTGCATGACGTTGGGGAACAAATGCAGATGTTCAATGCCGTTGCTGGCGTCCCGGCCTATTACCAGGATAAGCTGCTCGCTGTTTTGCTGCTTGGGGAAAAGCACGACGGCTTTGGTTTTGATCAACAGGAACTGGATTTTTTTGCTGCTTTGGCTTCTGATGTGGCCATGGCCATACGGAATGCCCAGCTTTTTATGGATTTGAAGAAAGAGGCGGACAAGAACCATGACCTTTTTATCCGCACGATGGTTGTTTTAAGCCAGGCTATTGAAGTTAAGGATAAGTATACGCACGGGCACACCAAGCGGGTGACGGATATCGCTGTTTTGGTTGCCCGGCAGATGGCTTTAAATGAGTCGGCGGATTTTGAGGAGGAGTTTTATGAAAATTTATACATTGCGAGCATGCTGCATGATATCGGAAAAATCGGGGTCCCCGAAGAAGTTCTGAATAAAAATGGCACGTTAACTAAAGAAGAATATCAGATTGTCCAGCTTCATCCCCGTCACGGGGTTGAGATATTGTCTCCATTGTCCGAGTTGAAGGAAAGCCTGGATGGAGTGAAGTATCACCACGAACGATATGACGGGAAGGGGTATCCGGAAGGCTTAAGCGGGGAGGGGATTCCTATTATCGCGGCGATTATTTCTGTGGCGGATGCTTTTGACGCCATGATCACGGACCGCTCGTACAGGCCCGGGATGACAAAAGCACAGGCAGTTGAAGAAGTAAAAAGGAATGCCGGCACCCAGTTTCACCCTGTTCCGGTTAAAGCTTTGGTTGAACTGTATGAGAAAGGCCGGCTGTGATGTGAAAAAAGGAAGGATATTAACTGCGAGAGTATAAAGGAAGTTCTACTTTGAATTTTGTTCCCACCCCTATTTGAGTTTCAACACTTATTTTTCCCCCGTGCTCCTGAATGATCCCTTGGGTTATCGCCAGGCCCAGTCCTGTCCCGGTATCTTTCTTTGAGAAAAATGGGTCAAATATATGTTTTATGTCTTCATGGGCGATCCCGGGGCCGGTGTCTTGGATCGAGATACAAAGAATATCTGAGGCGGTTGTCTTGACTGCGATGCCTATGATGAGTTCTCCTCCATCGTCAGACATAGCTTCTATGGCGTTGAGGAATAAATTGAGCAAGGCTTGTTTAAATTGATTCTGATCAATTTTTAATAAATGTTGCTCATTTGGATTATATTGCTTAACGATGGAGATGTTATGTTTTATAAAATCGTTATTTAGAAAAGCGATCGTGTCTTCAATTAAATATTCTACAACAGTATCTTTAAGATTTAATGGGGCGGGTTTAGCAAAATCCAGTAATTGATTA
>Ga0116157_10003214_pt1 | contig 15711 bp, 10 predicted proteins | sample AD_UKC048_MetaG_FD_89882 | JGI IMG/M metagenome (GOLD analysis project Ga0116157, IMG submission 89882) | Active sludge microbial communities of municipal wastewater-treating anaerobic digesters from USA - AD_UKC048_MetaG | ecosystem: Engineered > Bioreactor > Anaerobic > Digestate | place: USA...
CAGAGGTCCATTCCCCTGGCCTTTTCGCCAGTGGCCATGATCTGTCTTGCTCCCGCCGGATCAACGGCAACAGGTTTCTCCATGAAGACATGCTTGCCTGCCGAGATTGCTGCCTCAAAATGGATCGGGCGGAAGTATGGCGGTGTGGCAAGTATTATGATGTCAACCCCTGAATCAATTACCTTCTCGTAGGCATCGAAACCTGTAAAGCAATTTTCATCAGCAATCTCCACGCCCTCTTTGGCCAGGCGTTCGCGGCATGAGGCGATCCTGTCAGCAAAGACATCACCCATGGCAGCGATTGTCAGGTTTGGTCCCGCATGTAAAAAGTTAATAGCAGCGCCCGTGCCTCTTCCGCCGCAGCCTATCAGGCCTGCCTTGAGAAGCGGACCGTCAGGTGCTTCATCGAGCATTACCGGCAGAACGACCTTAGCGCGCTTTTCTGTCGAACATGATGTAAGGAATGCCGGCACAACGATGCCTGCTGCTCCCGCAGCTGCAGCAGTGCCAAGAAAGTTTCTTCTGGATATGGATGGTTTTTTCATCATTAAATAGTTTTGATTTTAACTCTATTATGGTGCTCGTATGATTGTAGATTATTCAAACAATTGTTTGTGTACTTGATGCATGCGGGTTTCACGGTGTGAATCTGGTTGGATAGTCAAAGATAATACTTTATGATTATGGTCTGTTTAACTGTTGCTGACTGCCGGTTGCTGTCCCGGCACCCCGTGCAGGGGACTGGCTCTCCTCTGTTGCCGGAGTCACAAACTGCTGACTGTAGGTAAGCACGACCCGGAATCCCACATGAAAACAGTCAGAGTACCACCAGATGCTCTTCGGTATCTGCGGATCGGTCTTCAGCCACTCATCGGTGCGGGTATGATCACGGGCAGCGCTGCGGACACCTGCAGCCCCGTCACGGAATGATCCGCCCCTTATGACATGCTCACTGGTTCCCTCGTAGATATCTGAACAGAACTCAGCAACGTTGCCGCTCATGTTCCTTAACCCCCAGGGGTTGGGCTTCACAGCCGACGGCTCCCGGGTTTTTGACGGACTGTTGCCCCGGTAAATCACGTAGGTGTTTATCACCGAAGTATCGGGTTTGCCTCCGAAAAGGCCTCTCTTTTCAAACTTCGCAGGGTCTCCCGGGAAGAAGTATGGTGTTGTTGTCCCGGCACGGCATGCATACTCCCACTCAGCCTCGGTCGGCAGCCTGTAGTTTTTACCGGTGACCTTCGTGAGCCACCTGCAGTAGGTCTCTGCGGCATGCCAGCTCATCGAGATGGCCGGCCGCTGTCCCATCCCCCAGTTCTGGTCGGGCTTGCCATAGGGAGGGGTGGCTCCGCTGATGGCGTCAACGCCGGCAGCCTTTGCCCTTGCACCTTCCGTATCGGTACTCCTCCCTTCCGATGCCGTCTGCCTGTAAAACTCCATGTACTCATCCCAGGTCACCTCTACCTCGGCAATGAACAGGGAATCAACCTTAACCTTCTTCTCAGCTTCATCTTCGCCGCGCAGCGGCTCACCCCCGGGACTGCCCATGATGAACTCTCCTCCCGGCACCGCAATCATCCTGAAGGTGACCGCCGAGCCAGGTATCTGCTCGGTAAAATCTTCAAAGCCTGTCACAGTGGCCGGGTACTGATAGAGCGTATCCACCCTGGTCACAGAAGCACCGAAACCGGTGTTGCTCCCATGGAAATAACCCTCTATATAATGTCCGGCATTGAGGTGGCAGCTTATGCACTGCAGGTCCTCTCCCTTTTCAGTCATCTGCTTGTAGTAGAGATGAGCTTCTGATCCCTCTGTTGTCAGCTGTGCCGGGAAAAGGTTTTCATGGCAATAAATGCAGCTGGAATTATAAACATGCTTCGAGGCTCTCTCAAGTGCAGATGCCGCCTCCCAGTCAAAATCGGCAGAATCCTTTGTCCAGTGGCTCCACAGATCACGCAAGCCTGTCTTCGTCTTTTCAACCAGGTATCCCTCACCCTTCGGTGGAAGGTGGCATTCAGCGCAGCCTGTATGGTAGCCCGACCTGGTGGCGTAGTGAACACCCTGCTTCCAGGAGGTGGTTGCCTGCGGGTGAACATGGCACACAGCGCAGAAATCATTGGTTGAGGTCACGTCTACAGCCTTGCCGAATATGGCAAGGATAACCATTCCGGTCACAAGGCCGATAAAAAACAGTAGCCAGGTTTTCCTCTTCACATAATGGAAATTAACGTTGTCAAGATAGTAAAAAAGAGTTTTTCTTCGACAGCCGGCGAACCACACTCCGGGAGATTCCGTCAGAATTTTCAATGCTAATTTGCTATTTTTGGCAAAAAGCAAAGAAATGAGACGCACATTACTCACCATACTTCTTTCACTTGTTATTGCTTCTCTCGGGGCACACCCCTGGAAACCAAGACATTACGTTATTATCGACAGTGACGGCGGGATTGATGACCTGAAGGCAATATGCATGCTGATGGCATCACCGGATGTAAGGATTCTGGCAATAACGGCATCGGACGGATTTCACAAGGCTCCTGTGGCTTACGGGAAGCTAAGGGGGCTGGCCGATGGACTTCATCATGAAGGCCTTCCGGTGGCCGGACCGGAAAATGCGGTTACGCTCATTGAGAAGATGCTGGCTTCGGAGACAACACCAGTCAAATTCCTGTCGCTGGGCAGCCTTAAAACCGCAGCAGAGGCAATGGAGCAGGCACCCTCATTCGCCGGCAAGGTGAAGCAGATTTACTGGAGCAACAGCGGGCTGCCGGGAAAAGAGGGAAGCAATTACAAATCTGATCCGGCGTCAGCGGAAAAGGTTCTGGCGGGGAAGATTCCGGTAACTGTGACAGGAGGCGGAGGTGATGGTTTCTATGACGTTCCACTCCTGGATGCCATCAGCCACATCCATTCTCCATATGCAGAAAAGGCAAGAGAGCTGATAAACTCAATGCCATCGCACAGCTTCGTCTATACCGCTTTCGACGAGATGGTACCCCTGCTCCTGCACTTCCCGGAGCTTTTCAGCCCGGAGGGCAGTGATGAAAGTATATCATACCGCACCCCGTCAGACATAGACGGGCTCCGGACAGCAGCGCTTAAAATGCTTCGCGGCGAGACCGTGGAAAGAATGCAGACCATAAAAAGGATGCCATCTGACACATCGTTTTACATGCCTGACATACAGCCTTTCGTTACTGAAATAAGAAACAGGTATGGTGAGGATGAATGGACCTCGGGAGTGATAGCCAACGAACTGCATCGCCACCTTGGAGTATTTGCAATTATCGGAGTAAAGATGGGCATCAGGGCACGCGAATATTTCTGCACGGGAGTTGATGAGATGGAGGTGACCACCCTTGCCGGATCAACTCCCCCGCTAAGCTGTATGAATGACGGCATCCAGGTCAGCACCGGAGCAACACCGGGGCACGGACTGCTGACGGTCAGCCGGCAGCAGCCCTGCTTACCGGCTGCCGACTTCACCCACAAGGAGCAGACCATTCGTATTACACTGAAGAAGGAGCTTGCCGACCGGGTCTCCGCGGAACTGAAAGAGATTAATTTTATCTACGGACTCGACAGTGATATCTACTGGGAACTGGTCAGAAACAACTCCATCAAGTACTGGCTGCAGTTTGACAGACATGAGATATTTGAAATCGAAGTAATCAAATAGATGATATTATGAAGCCGCCGATTCTGATCTGCATCCTGGCAGTATTCATGCAGATGGTTGCATGCAGCAATGAGCAGGCGACTGCTCCGGCTGTTATACCACAACCTGTTGAAATGGTCTTGTCGCACGGCCGGTTCAGGCTTGCACCCGATACCCGCATTTCATGGTCAGGCAGTCAGGAAGCGTCAGCCGTGGCCGCACAGCTTGCCTCGGTGTTGCGCCCTGCAACAGGTTTTGAACTGATTGTGTCGGAAGGAATTGACGGTGATATCTCGTTACTGATTGATGCCTCTGAAGAGTGGAAACCCGAAGAGTACCGGCTGACAGTAGAAAAAAATAAAGTGACAATCACTGCCGGATCAGGAGCGGGACTGTTCAGGGGAATCCAGACACTGAGACAGTTGCTGCCGCCACAGGCATTCTCGCAAAACCGGGCAGAGGGAGTGAAATGGGTAATTCCCTGTGTCAGCGTGACAGACTATCCGCGCTTTGGGTGGAGAGGAATGCATCTCGACGTCAGCAGGCATTTCTTCGACAAGGAGTTCGTGAAAAAGTACATCGACATCCTCGCCATGCATAAGCTGAATGTTTTCCACTGGCACCTGGTAGATGACCAGGGATGGCGGATAGAGATAAAAAAGTATCCTGAGCTCACTGAGGTCGGAGCCTGGCGCGTCGACCGCGAGGACAAACCCTGGGACTCCAGGCAGCCTCAGCAACCCGGCGAAAAGGCAACATACGGCGGCTTCTACACACAGGATGATATCAGGGAGATAGTGGCATATGCGGCTGATAGATTTATCACAGTTGTACCGGAGATAGAGATGCCGGCGCATGTCGGGTCGGCCATGGCCGCCTGCCCGGAATACTCATGCACGGGAGGCCCCTTCACCGTTCCTCCCGGCGGGGTTTGGCCAATAACGGACATATACTGCGCCGGCAAGGAGGAGACATTCGCTTTCCTTGAGGATGTGCTGACCGAGGTGATTGATCTCTTCCCGTCAGAATATATCCATATTGGTGGCGATGAGGCTGATAAAACGGAGTGGAAACGTTGTCGCGACTGCCAGGCACGTATGCGGAAAGAAGGATTGAAGGACGAACACGAACTGCAGAGCTATTTCATAAAACGAATCGAGCTGTTTTTAAACTCCAAAGGCCGCAGGCTTATCGGTTGGGATGAGATACTCCAGGGCGGACTGGCTCCCGAAGCCACTGTTATGTCATGGCAGGGATTCGAGGGAGGCATCGCAGCCGCAAGATCAGGCCACAAGGCGGTAATGGTCCCCACGTCACACTGCTATTTGAGCGTTTACCAGGGAGACCCCGTAACCGAACCGGAATCGTTCCGCGGATTGCTGACACTCAAAAAGGTCTACTCGTTTGAGCCTGTACCCCCGGAACTTACCGCTGAAGAAGCAGAGCTGATCATCGGGGCTCAGGGATGCCTCTGGACTGAATACATTACTGACGGGACAAGAGCTGAATACATGATACTGCCAAGGCTGAGCGCACTTTCAGAGGTAATCTGGTCCCCGTCAGACAGACGAAACTGGGAAGAATTCAACATTCGCCTCCCGAAGATGTTGGAAAGGTTTGACGCGGCAGGCATCAATTACTCGCGGGGTTCATACCGTGTCGACATGTATGCTTCATATGACGAGGCATCAGGAGACATCATACTGGAAATGGCATCGGAGCAGCCCTCCCCTGAAATCAGGTACACAACCGACGGATCCGATCCCTTGCCTGGTTCCGAAGAATATTCCGGGCCCCTCAAGATGACGGGAAAGACCACTGTGAAGGCAGCAATTTTTGAAAACGGGAAAATGATTGGCGGAATAAGCTCGAAAGCAATCAACATCAACAAGGCCACCGGTATGAAGGTGCAGTACAACATTCCCTTCTCTGACAAGTACAGGGGTCACGCTGACCGCACACTGGTCAATGGCATAAACGGCAGCGGCGACTTCAACGACGGACACTGGCAGGGATTTGAAGGAACCGACATGGATGTGGTCATAGATCTGGGTGACGAAACAACAATATCATCAATATCATCGGGTTACATGGCCGCCGTCGGAAGCTGGATCTTCCTGCCACGCAGCGTTGAATACTCCTGCTCGAATGACGGCAACAATTATACTCCCCTGGGCACGGTGATCACAGAGGTTGACCCTGCCAATCAGGGCAACATGATTGAGGTATATTCTTCATCCTTTCCGGCTGTAAACGCAAGGTATGTCCGTATAGTGGCGCGTGGTCTCATAACCTGCCCGCCATGGCATGCCGGCGCCGGAAACAAAGCATGGCTCTTCTGTGATGAGATCAGTGTGGAATGATGCACGGGTTACTATTCCCGGTGCTTATCCAAAGGTGGGTCATGCATCATTGTAGATGGCCGGGCGAAACCACTGATGGCGTAAGGAATAATGAGAGCGTCTGACGTTTTGAGGTGAAAATGTTCAATGGATGTTAAGTGCTGAAGCGGTAATCAACGGTTGCCGTTAATCTTTTTTTCACGTATCTCGCGAAACTCGCCGAACAGTCTGGAGCCGTCGTACCACTTGACAGCCACACCGTAAAGCAACGCTGTCCAGAAAGAGAAGAGTGCATATACAAGTGCCGGCTTGACCATTTCATTGCTCTGTATCAGCGTGCCGGCCACCAGCAACGCCAGGGTGGTATTCTGCAGGGCCACCTCAACACCTATTGTCCATGATGTCCTCAGCCCTGTTTTTCCGAACAGTCCCATTGCCATCCCGGCAGCAAATCCGGCAAAATTAATCAGAACAGCGTATGGAAATATCTTCCAGAAGTCCTCTGTTGTAATCCCTGAACCACCGCTTGATTCCTTTGCAAAAGCTATAATGGCATAGACTCCTGCAAACAGGATAATCATCACATTCCGAACCGGCTTCTGAATCCTGTTGGCTATCTCCTCCCTGAAGTACTTCAGCACTATCCCGGCCATTGCCGGCAGTATGGATATAAGGAAAATCTGCAGGAATGATTCTACAAACGGGAGTTCAAAAGGAGAGTGCCTGCCAATGAATACCGTCAGCGCGAGATTGACCAGCAGCGGGATGGTTAACAGTGTCAGGAGGCTGTTTATGGCAAGGAGTGATACCGAGAGAGCCACGTTACCCCTGAACAATACAGTGACAAAACCTGAAGTCGTGCCGCCGGGGCATGCTGCAAGAATGATAAAACCAACCTTCAGGGTTGGAGGGAGATCAGTAAAACCTATTATAAGGAATACTATCAGCGGCAGTAGTATCATCTGTGAGACAAGCCCAAGGATAAATGCCTTCGGCGACCGGCGAATCTCCTTCAGATCGGAGAAATTGATTGACAGCCCCACACCGAACATGATGGCAGCCAGCACGGCACTGACAAGAAAATCGATATAGGTCAGATTCATCACTGTAAAGAAAATGGATTTTCACCACATGACAATAAACAATCAGGTCCTGAATTGCTGAACCGGAAAGCCACTTCCAGCCCGGAAATGAGTCAGCATAATTCAGTCATTGACTATTCGCAATACGCAAATCCTCACACCCCCGTGGGATCAGCAACCAGGCCCATGAATACGATTGTGCCGGTGGTTGTCTCCCTGATAAAATAGAGGAACGGCCTGTTGATATCTATCACCTCAGGCTCAGGAGGAAGTGATGTGCGGGTAAACCCTGCTACAGTAGCTGCAGCAGCTTCAGTACCCTCTTCCTTGTTTTCGATAAATGTCTGGTGAAGAACAAATGAGATGAATATCTCCTCGTCACTTATCCGGCTGAAGTCAGCAGTGCCGGGATCAAATGCCCGGCCCATCCCCAGGCTGATCAGATCATCGTTCAGCTTACGCTTGTATTCGTACCTGAATTTCGGCATGTACAACTCAACCTCAGTCGGCCCGTATGACAGGCTTTCCATCCACTCCTCCCACTTGCCGGCATCAAGTCCGGTAACAATCTCCGAAAGGGCGATTCCTTCATCAGGAAGAGCCACCACCATCGAGTAGTTACCCTGCCCGTACGGCAACTCAACCAGCGTCACCTTCTCCGGACGCGACATGGAGAATTTCTGCTTCTGGTACATCACCGGCACATTTACAGGATTACCGGGAGTGACAAAAAACGGACGCTCAGTTGTATTCTTAACGTCAAACTGATGTTTCCACTTGCCATTGAAGTAAACCGCATTGATAAGCAGCATCACCAGATCACGGTCAAGTGATGAAAGCATATTCTGAATTCTGTCATGGGTCTTCTCTTCTATCCAGCCATTGATGATATCCACTGAGCCCGGATCGGTTATGTCAAAATTCCGGGCTTCAGCCAGGTACCACTCCTTCAGTGCATCAATGAAATCCTTCTTTACCGGAAAGTTGTTTTCGGCCCATACCGAGTTGGCAATTTCCATTACAACACGCTCGTCCACCGGAACCATCTCAGTCACAAGCTTGCGCCAGGTGTCGTTGATCTCCTCAAGACTCTGGCCGTCATAGCGGAGAGCCGATCTGACCGCGTTGAATGTCTCGCCGGCAGCGCCGTTCAGAGTCATTGAAAGTGCACTGGTGATGCTGAAAGGAGAGATCATGATGTTCGTACCTGATCCCTCTCCTGCCACCACAGGTTTGAAAAGGTCGAAGGCAAACCTGTTTGTCAATGCCACAACCTCTTTCTGTTTCAGGGTAAGCTCTATCTCCACGGGATCGGTCGGGAGTATCTTTGCCGTTTGATCTTCACATGATGCCATCAGTGCCATCGTGCCTGCAACCACAACAATTGCCAGACTTAAGAATTTATTTTTCATTATTTCCTCTGTTAAGGTACAACATTTATGTACAAATATGATACCAACAGCAAGAGAGTCCCGCTCCCGGCCGGAGTACTTCTCCACCTGAATCCTCTCCCAAAAAGAATCCCGCTCCCGGCCGGAGCGCTCTTTCACCCGGTTCCTCTCCCGAAGAGAGTCACGCTCCCGGCCGGATTACTTCTCCAACCGGGTCCCTGCCAGCAAATAAATCTTTTGTTATACAGTCTGCCTGATTGTGGAAAGAGCAGCCAGGCTTAATGCAAACCATCCTGGCCACCCGGCAGATAATGAGAGGTGATATCATGATTTTTTCATAAGTTAGCGCATAGATTCGATATTTCTGAAATTGGAAAACGCAACACTCCGGCATTTATGGAAATGATCCGCAAACAGCTGGAAACGACCGAAACCTGTGCAGACTGAGAATAACAAACCCGGGCAGAAATGAGTACACTTACCAATGAAGAACTTATCCGCTACCAGAGGCATCTGACAATAGCCGAAATCGGCGGGAAGGGGCAGGAGTTGCTCAAAAAGGCATCTGTCCTGGTGATTGGTGCCGGCGGCCTGGGATCACCGGTGCTGATGTATCTCGCAGCTGCCGGGGTAGGCAGGATAGGCATTGTAGATTCTGATGAGGTCACTACCGGCAACCTCCAGCGGCAGATTCTCTATGAGACAGGCGACGTGACCAGACCCAAGGCCGAAACCGCCGCGAAAAAGCTCAGAAGAATCAACCCTCATACTGAGGTGCTGGCATACCCGGTGCGGTTCACTGAAGAAAATGCCGGCAGGTTAATGGCCGGATATGATATTGCCGTCGATTGCTGCGATAACTATTCAACCCGGTATGTCCTGTGTGACGCAACCCTGAAGGCTGGCATACCGATGGTTTATGGCGCCGTAAGGGAGTTCATGGGACAGGCTTCGGTCTTCAACTACAAGGGTGGCTCCACATACAGGGATCTCTACCCCGAAGATATGCTCCCGGAGAGGGAAGAGAGATCAGTCGCTCCCGGTGTAGGGAGTTCTGTTCCTCCAGGTGTAGAGAGTTCAGCCGCCACCGGTGTGGAGAGTTCAGTCGCTCCCGGTGTGACAGGCCCCCTTCCCGGCATAATAGGTGCAGTACAGGCATGCGAGGTGATCAAGATAATAACCGGTGCCGGTGAAATACTCTCCGGCCGCCTGTTTCAGGCAGACATGCTCAACAATAGAATCGATATTATTACCCTTTGAAACAGCTGGTAATGCTTTCCCCCAGCCACTCAAGAGTCGTCCTGGCTCCGTCAGCAAATGAAACCGGATGATATCCAAGTTCAGCTTCGGCCTTGCCGCTGCTCAGGCTCCAGTGACACAGGTATTTCTTGATCCATGGAGGGGTGATCAGCGGCGGTATGCCCGTAAACGACGCCTGCCATTCCATCACCCTGGCTACTGCCGACATCAGGCTGACCGGAACCCTTATCAGCCACAGGCGCCTGCCGGTAAGAGTGGCAAGGGTCTCAAAGAAGCGGTCAAAGGTCAGGTTCTCTCCGCCCAGTATATATTGTTCACCCGGCCTGCCCTTCTGAGAAGCCAGAATATGCCCTCTGACAACATCATCAACCATGACGTAATTACCCACACTTTTGCCGTCACCCGGAATGACGCGCCATCTCCCCCGGGCATAAAGAGAAATCATCTTCGTGACCGAGTTGCTCTCATTGATCGGTCCCGGACCGTAAACTCTTGTCGGATTAACAATCACACATTCCATCCCGTCGCGGTTGTAAGACCTTACCAGCTCCCCGGCCACTGCCTTGGTCTCCTCATACTCATTGAACCATGGCACTGTACGTGGGAATGATTCATCTATGGGATCGGTTCCCGGCGAAGGCCCTATCACTGCAGCCGAAGAGGTGAAGACAAAACGCCTGACCCCTGCTTTCAGGGCAGCCTTCAGCACGTTCTCCGTTCCGGCGACATTGATCCTGTATGGAAGGCTCCTGTCCTTAGACCAGGGTTTGGCATACGCAGCAAGATGAAAAACCGTGTCACAACCTGGCAAAGCTTCATCAAGTGCATCCACGGCATCAAGGTCACCCACAACAGGTGTTACTCCCGGAAGGGAGGAGAGAGCCCTGAACTTATCAGGCGACCGTACAAGGCATTTCACCTTATTCCCGCCGGCGGAGAGCTCCTCAACCAGCCTCCTGCCAATAAAACCGTTCGATCCGGTCAGAAAACAGTTCATACCAGGCTCCCTTCAGATATCAAATATACCTGAACGAAGCCACAAATCAGGCTGTTCAAACATCAATTCCGTGAAAAACCGGATAAACTACTGCAATTTCACCTTTATCGAGGCTGCCGACCTGTATTTACTGTCACTTTCCGACACAGCGGAAAAGGTTATTTCAGCCTTTTTGCTGCAGCCCTGCTTTGCCCTGACATAAACGGGGACCTTCACTGTTTTGCCGTCACCGGGGGCAACTATCTCATTAAACAGTTTAACCTCCCATCCGTCACCCGTGACAACGGCGTACAACCTGCACAGATCATCTCCTGAAACAGCGAACTCAACAATTCCTTCACCGGCTATCTTCTGAGCAGCCTTTCCGGCAGAAACGGTTACCGGTTCCCTGACAACATCCGAATCAAGTGACCTCACTCCGACTGTGTATGAGAGAATTTCCTGCTCATTTCTATGAATGTCAATGATATAGAAATGGAGCCTGTTGTGGGTGTCAACATATTCAAACTCGCTGCCTGAATTCAGTCCCGCGTGGAAAAGCGCATCATTAAGCTGCCGGTAGTCTGCCACTGTACGCATCACCTTTTCACCATCGGGCTTAACATAATCCACCATGTTGATATCCTCAGGGTGAGCATCAATTACCCAGTTAAAGCAATTGAATCCGTTGGGGCCGCCGTTGCTTCCCTCCCCGTCGGTGTTCATTGCCATCAGCACCCCGTTGTCAGGGCAGAAGGAGTCATACCCGATACGCTGCACCACTTCGAGGGAGTAGTAATTAAACCTTGGCTTGCCCGGAGAGAGCGGGTCTGTAGCCGGATCGGTCACAGGTGTACGGTCATGAGGCTCAGCGCCGTCTAGCCGTACCATCATACCCGCATATTCACCAGGCAATGGCTGAACGGCGCGTGCCGTGATCCGTGCAATCACAGGTGCCAAAGAAGCCAGCCCTTCACGGCTCACGGTAATAATATCATGTTCGGTAATAAACCCGTTCACAAGCCTGTTGCGCAGCATCAGCCCTGCCGGCATTGCTGCCCCCGCTATGGGTGGCACCACCCACCTCATATGAGGGCCGCCGGGGCCATTGAATGAACCGCGGTCCATCATGTCCCAGGGCCCTGATCCGGCTCGTCTGTAAGGTTTGATATAGGGATTATTGTTGTTGTCACCTGTTCTGAAGGCAAAGTGCCCCAGCTCATGGGTGATGGTGCCTGAATTCTCACCCTGCCGTATGGATGAAAGACCCCATTGCATCTGGCCTGCCTTCCAGGAAGTCCATTCAACATACCGTGTGGGAGCCCAGCGCGGCATGTCAGGGTTCGGATTGCCCCACTCAGCCGGAATCTCATCCCTGCTGTTGAACTTCATCTCACCAAACTCCTGCCATACACCTGTCTCATCATACCCTGCATATACTCTCAGGATGGCATCATAATTGCCTTTTATGTCACCTTTGTCGGCACGCCAGAGAGAGTCAATGTCGCGCTCCATCCGGTAATTCACCTTTGATCCGTCAGGTGTGGCACTGTTCTGCCCCCACTCGCTCAGCCCGTATGCCCACAGTGGTTTCGGCATACGGTATGGACCGAAGGCTTCAAGCTGTGTTATTCCGAACTTTCCCCTCGACTGTTCCATCCAGTATCCGTTTATGGTCTGACCATAATTGACGGCCGAAGGCCTGAGCCAGAAATCAGCATAAAACTGCGGTATCTCACTTCGGTCTACCGGATCAATCTGAGGATTTCCAAAAAGGTCTGATCCTTTGGGCAGGGTCATCACAAAAGGCTGGTCAGAAAAGTCAACGGCTACCAGTGCCATCCGGAACCCACGCTCAGGCTTCAGGGCCGGATCAGCCCAGTTCTTGCCGGGGATCGGCCTGTAGTCATCCCAGGTCATCTCATCCTGATCCTGTACCACCTGCGGATCTATCGGAACATAAACAGAGTGCTCAACTTTTCCTGTCTGGCCGGAAGCTGCAATCACTATAGCCAGCAATGCAGCAGCAAGAGCTAATCTGTGCTTCATCACCTCTCCCTTGTTTTAATTATTGACTATTACTCTTCCCTGTAAAGCCCTTCCCTTGACAGCAGGTGATCAAGATTGGCAAGACCGTAAACTACTACAGCAGTTACCACTGAAGTATGTTCCTGGTACTCCGAGATGCTCTTGTCATATGTGTCGCGTTCAGTATGCCATATCTCCCCGTAATTGAAATTGTAACCCTTGACATCCGGGCCATCGAAATTAAGCGTGGGAACACCGTTTATTGCAAAATATGCATGATCAGAACCGCCTGCCGAAGCCGGACGGGGCCGGGGCGGATCAGTACGTTTCCTGAGTGTGAAGGGGAAGTCAGGATTGATGCTGTTGAGCGGTTTGCATATTTTTTCAAAATCATCGTACATGGCTGGCGGAACAGTAATCCCGGAGTTTGGCATCGGTCCCCCGTCACGGTTGAAGTAGTTGGAGATCTTCGGCAGCTTCTCCATATTGGTTTCAACCCAGTGTTTTGAACCAACCAGTCCGAACTCCTCGGCAGCCCAGAGGCATGCCAGGATGGTGCGGTCAGGCTTGCCGCCGGCAGCCATTATCAGGCGTGCCGCTTCCATGACCGGGCTGACGCCTGATCCGTCGTCCACACCACCGGTTGCAACATCATATGCATCAAGATGACCGCCCATCATCACATACTCATTCGGGTATTTCTTGCCCTTGATTACACCTATCACACTGTAATACTTCACCGGCCCGGGTTTGAAGTGATTCCTTATATCGAACTCGAGGAGAAAATATCTTCTCTCACGGGCCATTTGTGCAATTATATCATACTGGTGTTCATCAAGCTTGATATCGCAAACTGTAGGAAGGTTGTCAAATGAGATCCTGTCGATGTTCTTCCTGTCATACAGCGCCCTGATGGGTACTTCAGACGACTGAATCACGCCAAGGATTCCTGCCTCGCACATCTCACGATAAAATAGAGCAGGCACCTCCCTGAGCTTATGGAGTTCCTTCGGGGGTGCATCCCTGTTCATCATGTTCTCACGCATGATCTCCCTGTTAAGCAACGCGACGGAGTCATTGTAAACCATGGCGGCAGCCCTTAGGCTGTCGCCACTGGGCGAGCAGTCAACAGGCCAGCCCTCATTCTTCCCTCCGATAAGCACCCAGGCTCCCTTCAGTGCGCCCTTCATCCTTTCAAACTCATCCCTGCTTTTGGGCTCGAGGAGTACATGTCCGCGCTGAACTCCCTTTGTGCCGGCAGTATATGAAGGAGTGGCAAAATGCAATATCATTCCGTTTTCAGAGAGCATCCTGCCGAACCATGGGCCGCGGTTGAAACCAACCGGAACTGTTCCGGCTTCGTCCATGATCACCTCCATGCCCCAGCTTCTGAATTGTGACGCACACCATTCAGCTGCATTCTCATATGCATCGGAACCAACAAGCCTTCCACCGAAACGGTTGGAAATGACATCAAGGTGATGCATCGTACGGTTGTCTGTCTGGCCCAGTTCTATGATCCGGTCAACAACCTTGTTCTGCTGAGCCTGCATCCCTGTAGCAAGCAAAATCAGCAATAAGGGAAGAAATAATTTTTTCATGTCACTCCTTTTGGATTTTTAGCACCGCCAAACTATAAATTAAGGTTAAGAAATAGAAGGACAACAGCACCTTATTATGATGCCGGATAGTTAAAAAAAGTTATATTCTGACCGGTGTGCTGCCTTAAGTAGTGAAATCCAAAAGTTTTTCGGCCAGAATGGCAACACCCTTGCCCGCACCCTCGGAAATATAATCGACCTTGTGGTTTGTGTAAACTGAAACCGGTTTCGGATCAATCAGAAAAACCGGTGTTCTTGCCGGAACATAGTGTATCAGCCCGGCAGCCGGATAAACATTCAACGATGTGCCAATCACGGCGAAAAGATCAGCCTGTGAGGCTATGTCTGCCGCTTCCTCCATGGCAGGTACAGCCTCACCAAACCAGACTATGTTCGGACGCAGTAATGACCCGTCAGCAGCCTGTTCTCCCGGGCTGATATCACGATAGCCAATATCTATGACCATGTCAGGGTTCTTGCTGCTGCGCGCCTGTGTCAGCAACCCGTGAAGATGGATGATGTTTTTACTGCCTGCTCTCTCATGAAGGTTATCAACGTTCTGTGTGATAATATGCACATCAAACAGCTTCTCAAGCGCTTTCAGACCCGTATGGCCCGGGTTAGGCACAGCCTTCTCCAACTGGCGCCGGCGATCATTGTAAAACTTCTGCACCAGGTCAGGATTACGGTACCATCCTTCGATGGTTGCCACATCCTCAACCTTGTGCTCCTCCCAAAGACCTCCGCTGTCACGGAATGTTTTAATGCCGCTCTCTGCGCTCATTCCGGCTCCCGTTAAGATGACCAGTTTTTTCATCATAATATAATTTTGATTTTAACGACATGATGGAATCTGCATGACCGAAAATCAAATAAAAAGGTGTTTGTGTATTTCAACAGTCCGGTATCATTTTCAAACAATTGCTCATAACTGTCTGATTATCAGGAGTGATCATTTCTTTTCCAATTGATCACTCCAATTAATTGGTAATGTGCCTGTTGGCAAACACTTGCAGGTCTGTTATCTGTTTGACACATGCAGGTTTCATGTCATGAATTTAAGAAAAAACGGGGAAATAAAAAATGCCGGAGAGCAGGGTATTTGAGGCTGCAAATCATACCCTGACTTTTGCCGGGTATACAGTGTCAGGACATTTTTTTGTAACTTGTGTCTGTCGGAACCACATGAAGAACCTGCTGATAATATTAGCCCTCGTTGCCTTCCTGCCATCAGACCAGGAAGAGGTTCACTACACTCAGGCCCGAAGCCGGATGGTGAAGAGCCAGATAGCTGCACGCGGCATCTCTGACCCTGCCACGCTGAGAGCCATGGAGCGGGTCCCGCGCCACCTGTTTGTACCTGCAGCCCTCGC
>Ga0116157_10003215_pt1 | contig 15708 bp, 14 predicted proteins | sample AD_UKC048_MetaG_FD_89882 | JGI IMG/M metagenome (GOLD analysis project Ga0116157, IMG submission 89882) | Active sludge microbial communities of municipal wastewater-treating anaerobic digesters from USA - AD_UKC048_MetaG | ecosystem: Engineered > Bioreactor > Anaerobic > Digestate | place: USA...
AGGTCTAAGACACACCAGAGGAGTGTTTTTGTTGGCGTTATTGGCAAAAGAAGAAGGTGTTAAAAAAATATTTGTACCAAGAATGAGTGCAAATGAAGCTTCAGTTATAGATGGAGTTGAAGTGTTTCCAGTAGATAATTTAAAAAATTTAATTAAACATTTAAGCGGAGAAAAAATAATTGAACCACTTAAAAAGATAGATGCTGAAGAAATCTTAAACGACATTAGTCCTGATTTTGATTTTTCTGAAATTTTGGGGCAAGAACAGGCTAAAAGAGCTTTAGAAATTGCTGCTGCTGGCGGTCACAATGTTTTTATGATGGGCCCTCCAGGAAGCGGAAAAACCATGCTATCTAGGGCTTTACCAGGCATTTTACCTAATCTTACGGAAAAAGAGAGCTTAGAAGTTACTAAAATTTATTCAATTACTGGCAACATTCCTCCTGGAGGATCTTTGATTAGACAGCGACCTTTTCGGTCACCACACCATACCACTTCTCAAGTTGGATTAATTGGTGGTGGAAGCAATCCGAGACCCGGTGAAGTATCTTTAGCCCACAGAGGAGTGTTGTTTTTAGATGAATTCCCTGAATTTGGAAGAAACTCTCTTGAAGCCTTAAGACAACCGCTTGAAGATGGTTTGGTTAGTATTTGCCGAGCAGCTGGTTCAGTGGTATTCCCGGCTCAATTTATGTTAATTGCAGCGGCAAACCCTTGTCCGTGTGGTTATTTGGGTGATCCCAAAAAAAATTGTCATTGTAGTACTTGGCAAATACTAAATTATAGAAAAAAATTATCTGGTCCGATAATGGATAGAATTGACTTACATTTAACGGTACCAGCAGTTGACGTAAACCATCTGATGATTGGAAAAAATGACAAAAATAATAATGAAAAATCAACAGATATTAAAAATAGGATAATTGAGGCAAGAAAGATTCAAGGCCATAGATTTAAAAATTTAGCTCATGTCCACAGCAATTCGGATATGAAAAATAGCCACTTAAAAGAATTTGCAAATCTTACTGCCGAAGCTAATTTACTACTAAAACAAGCAGTAAATAAATTTGGATTATCAGCGAGGGTATATTTTAGATTGATAAAAGTTGCTCGAACAATTGCTGATCTAGAAAATAGTTTAGAAATCAATGAAAATCATGTTGCTGAAGCGTTGCAGTATAGAGTGAAGAATGATAATTAGTTTTTCAGCTCATCAGCTTTTCAGTTTGTAAGATAAAAATGAAAGAATTTAATAAAATACAAAATTACAAAAAAGGGAGAGAGGGGGAAGAAATTGCTAAAGAATTTTTGGTTAAAAAAGGATTTATATTAGTCAAATCAAATTACTCAAATGTTTTAGGGGAAATTGATTTAATTATGTCAGACAAAGACTGGTTGGTTTTTGTAGAAGTAAAACTTAAAGTTGGCGATAGATTTGGGAATCCAGAAGAAATGATAAATAAAAATAAGTTAAGTCGAATAAAAAGAATAGCTGAAGCTTTTTTGGTATTAGAACCACAAATAGCCAATAAATTTTTAAAATATCGAATAGATGCAGTCTGCGTGGTGTTAGATGAAAATAAAAAAATGAAAAAAATTAATTATTATGACAACGTACAACTATGACTGAATGGAAAAAGTGGCCAATAAAAATAATTGAACAAAAGGACTTTCCAAAACAACTTAAAGGAATAAAAACGTGTCCCACAAAGTTATATTATCGAGGAAATTGGGATAGTAATATTTTTAAAAAAGTAGTAGCTATAGTTGGTAGTCGTCAGATAACCAAATACGGGAAAGAGATAATTGAAAAAATTATGCCAGAAATTGTAACTCAAAAAACAACGGTAATTTCCGGATTTATGTATGGAATAGACAGTGAGGCCCATTGGAAATCTATGGAATATGGTGGAAAAACGGTTGCTATTTTGGGTAGCGGTTTAAATGAATATTACCCAAAGGAAAACTATGATTTATATTTGAAAATACTAGAAAACAACGGCTTGGTAATTTCAGAATATGAACCAGAGTTTAAAGCAACTGTTTGGAGTTTTCCTCAAAGGAATAGAATTGTTTCTGGTTTATCCACAGTTGGGGTATTGGTCGTTGAAGGAGGAATAAAGTCAGGAAGTTTGATAACGGCTAAATTGGGACTAGAACAAAAGAAAACAATTTTGGCTGTACCTGGTCCAATAAATTCAAAAACGTCTCAAGGAACTAATTGGCTAATAAAAACAGGAGCAGCAAGAATGGTAACTGAACCAATAGATATTTTTGAAGATAAAATATGTATGCCCGAACAAGAAAATTTATTTAAAGATTATAGTAGCTTAAATGATATTGAAAAAATTATTATTGATTTGCTCGAAAATGAAGCAATGTCGAGTGATGAAATTTGTCAAATAACAAAAAGGAGTATTACCGAAATTTCGACAAATTTATCAATGATGTTGATGAAAGATTTACTAACTGAAGAAGATGGAAAGTTTTATATTTCTTAACTTTTTTATAGATAATTGGTCCAATCGGAAATTGGGGCCATGTTACCAGAAACAAAATTTATCGAATAAAGAATTATGGCTGGAATTAGTAAAATCAAAATAAATTTAACAGGACGACTATTTAGTTTTTTGGAAAAAGCTAGTAATAAAAACGGATAGACCGGTGATATATAGCGACTAATATCTCGATGGGCGACAAATAACGTTGCTAAACCAAATACCAACGGGTATATAGCGATAATGTCGAATTTATATTTTTTGATTAATCGATAGACACCGTACATACTAAACAAAAGAATATAAATAATTTCTTCTAACCATATAGTATTTATCCACGATTTTGAACTAATAAAAACCAAATATGGCAAAAAATTTAAGTGAAAATTGTCACCACTTTGGAAATAAGCCCAAAAATTACCCGTTTGGAGATAATAAATAGAGAAAATGAATACAATTGTTAATGGAACTAAAACATAGGAAAAATATTTTTTGAAAATTAAAGTAAAATTTTTATTTTTTATTAAATCATAAATAGCCAAAATGCCATATGAAGCCAGTAACAAAATACCTGGACTTTTTAATAATTGAGCAAACGCGGCAAATATAGCTGATAAAAAATATTTTTCTTTTTTATAAAAATAAATTGATGTTAAAGTGGTAGCTAAAAACCAAGTTTCTGGGGCCCCGATTGACCGTAAAATATAAAACCTTGCAGGAAAAAACAAAAAAACAATTGTAAGCCAAAATGCTTTTGACGGTTTTAAAAATAATTTAAATAATTCAAATAATATTAAACTTAAAAAAATTGATCCAAGAAGGGTTGAAAAAATCATAGCCTTGGGACCTGTGGTAAAGTTGTTAAAAAATTTAATTAAAAAAGGGTATCCAGGAAAATGGGCGGGGTAATATTCAAGTGGTTGAGATAAAGAAAAGTTGGGGCCAATACAATTTTTATTGTAACCACATTTAGCAATAACCATATAATTAGGGCCATCATAATTGGCGAAAATGGCTTCAAGGGTTACATTGTTAAATCCGATCTTTCCGGGGATATTTAAATAAAAAACCAACCAAAAAAATAATGAAGATAGTATGGTCAGGCAGACTAAGTTAATTTGGTTCCTATATTTGGTAAAATACATCTAAGTTATTTTACAACATTAAATGATTTTGTTGTTTATTAGGCCCTATCGTCTAACGGCTTAGGACAGCAGATTCTCATTCTGCTAATCGGGGTTCGATTCCCCGTAGGGTCACTTTTGAATAAACTTGGATACTTGTTATATACTCTAACTCATGCGAAAAAATATTAAATGGTGGTGGATATTGGTGGTAGTTTTGGGTTTGATCTTGATTGGATTGGTAATTTTTTATTTTAGTTACTCCAAAATGGTGGTTAAAATTTCTACATCAAAAGAAATTTACAACATTACACCAACTGCAACACCCACACCTGACCCTTTGGCTCCGTATGCAATTTTACTATTGGGTTATGGTGGCGGAGGTCACGATGGCGGTAGCCTGACCGATTCAATAATACTGGCTCAAATTAGACCACGAGATGAAGAGGTTATATTAATATCAATTCCTAGAGATTTGTGGGTGCCAATGCCAATAAATAGAGAGGAACAAATATTTAAAAAAATTAACGAAGCTTATGTAATTGGAATTGATGATAAAAAATATCCTAATAAAAAATTAGAGTATTCTGGCAAAGCTGGTGGTGGGGAATTGACCAAAAAAATAGTTGAACAAGTAACTGGAATAAAACCAAATTATTTTGTGGCAATTGACTTTGATGGTTTTGTTAAAATTGTTGATATTTTAGGTGGAATTGATGTTAAAATTTCTCAAACCTTCGATGATCCTTATTATCCAATTGAAGAATTAAAAAATGATACTTGTAATAAAACGGAAGAAGAAATAAAAGCCCTGGAAGCAACTATGTCAGGAGAAAAACTTGAACAACAATATCTGTGTCGATATGAAAATCTTCATTTTGATAAAGGGTTACAACATATGAACGGAAGTACGGCTTTGAAATATGCCAGATCGAGACATTCGGCAATTGCTGGCGGTGATTTTAATCGAGCTGAAAGACAAAAATTAGTCATAAATAGTATTAAAGATAAAGTACTAAAAATAGATTTTATATCAAAAGTAATTCCAACATTTCAAAGCTTAACTAGGCATATCACTACTGATATTGATTTTGCTACTATGGGAGAATTGGTAACAATAAGCCCTGAATTGGCAGAATATAAAATAATTTCTATCGCCTTAACTGATAACAATGTTTTGAAGAATTCTAAGGCAAGCACAGGTCAATTTATCTTATCTCCAATATTAGGAGAAAATAATTGGGAAGGCGTAAAAGAGTTTATTGAGAATAAGGGGATATTATTACCCTCTCCAACAATAAATATTCAAAACTGATACAATATCTCTGTTTATAATTGAAAAAATAAAAAAATGAGAAACTTTAAGAACGATCGTGGAAGTTTTAAAAATTTTAGTGACCGAAGCTTTGGTGGTGGCAGTCGAGGAGGAATTTTTGGTGGTAACAGAGGAGGTTTTGATAGAAATAGAAACGATAGACAAATGTTTAGCGCCGTTTGTGATAAATGTGGACAAGATTGTCAAGTACCTTTTCAACCTACTGGAGAAAAACCGGTTTATTGTAGTAATTGTTTTGAAAAAACTAGCGATCGAGGGGGAAATAACCGAAGATTCGAGTCTAGAGATATAAAGGATTACGGCCAAGACAACACTCGAACAGAGTTAGAAATAATTAACCAAAAACTTGATAAAGTTTTATCTATTTTAAATTCTCAAAAAGTAAGTCCAATAGTTGAAAAGAAGACAGTCAAAAAAGTAAAGAAAACTGAAAATCAAATAGAAATAAAAGAGTAAATTAAATTTGGAACTGACCGTCTTTGTATAAAATTATTTTTTTACCTGTTTTTAGAATTGCTGTAACTGTACGGTTATAAGTAGAAATAATGTCAGTGTGAACTGCTGAATCATTGAAACCTAAATCTTGCCAATCTTTTAGTGAAATATTTTTATTTTTACCAGAATAAGCTTCTTTGTATGAAGAGCCTAGAGCAATATGGGTGTTACCAAATTCTCCGCCATAATTTTCGTCATAAAGAGTTTCAGCCATAAATTTGTCTATTTTTGAAAAACGTTTGTCTGTTAATGAAAACTCGCCTATTTTGTCACTGTTTGGAGTTTTTATAAGCTCTTGAAGATACTTTTCACCATAGCCAGCTTCGGATTTAATGACTAAGCCATCTCTGAAAGTTAATTTAATATTTTTAATTAAATTACCGCTTCGATAAAGAGGTTGATCTAAAAAAATATACCCATTAGTACCTCGCCAATCGGGTGAAGTAAAAATTTCAAAACTGGGAATATTACAACCTCTACCACCCAACCATTGTCGATTTTGTCCGATAGTTATATTTAAATCAGTATTTTTAGATTTTATATTAACCTCTTCTATCTCTAATTTGTTTAATTTTTTAATAATTTGATTAGATTTTTTGGATACCCGAACCCATTTGGCAACAGGATTTGAATAATTTAGGAAACAGGCTCTAGCAACTTGATTCCATGCTTGATAAAGGGTTATGTTAGCTTCTTTGGCCATGGCAGGGGTAGGATAAAGTCCAATAGTCCAGCTTAGTTTTCCTTTATTTTCTTTGTTATCACGCCAATCTTTATAGGGTTTAAAAATCAAATTTCTTTCCATTATCAATCGTGGGTCAATTCCTTCTAATTCGTGGTAGTCGGTTTCGGCTAAAATCATAAGAAAATGATCGGCTTGTTTGACTCTTCCTTTTAGGAATGTGGCTGGAAAAAATTTAAGTTGGTCTTCATTGGCTAATTCGAAAAAATCTTTTGACATTTCATCTGGAAGATATTGAATTATGGGATGAGCACCGCTTTTTAAGACTGAACGTTGGAGTGATTTTAGGAGAGGTTTGGCACTTTCGGGGACTTGAAGAAATACCACTTCACCTTTTTTTACTCCTTTGCCACTATTTAGGGCATATCTAACCAACACATCAGCATATTTATCGAGGATTTTTGGGCATGGTTTATACATGTTGTGAATATACACCTCTACCTTCGGGAGAAATTGATCTGGCGATTTCTAATATAATTTCATGAGTAATTTTTTGATTATCTTGTCCTAAATCACGTAGAGAAATTGAATCAAAAAAACTATTAACAAGACAAAATGTGGCAGTTGTGTTTTTTGAAGGAACACCCGAAATGACTGCATTGAGTAAATTTTTACTAGGTTTATGATGATTATTAGTGTTAATAACTTCATTTGTTTTGTCGTTACCGCCTGGAATTAATACGCAGTTACAGTTGATAAAGACACTTAAACACGTTTTTTCATTAACAGACTGGATTCCTTTGATTTTACCTGTATTAGGATCAATTCTCCCACCTTCTAATGTTTTTTCAAAAGGAATAAAAAAAAGATTTCCAGTACCTCTTAATGCACCAAAAAATATTCGGTTATTAATAGCGCTTTCTTCTTCCATCTTTTGGTTTATATTATGTTTATAAACTTCATGTTTATAATCGGATTCTCTAACAACTCCAAGTAAATTTAAACCAGATTCGATATATTCAGGCTTTCTAGCTTCTAATAGACCTCCGACATTATGACCAACTGCGGGACTTGAATATAACAAAAAAGCTTTAAGATTGCCTCCCAACTGATTATTAAATAAACTACATAAATATCTTTGGATTTCTATCTCAAAATAACCTTCATGATTGGTTACAATACCTACATTCCTACCATTAACAAGAAGTTGAACAATTTTGTCTTTTGTATGTTCTGAAATTTGAAAATCTACCTGACTATCACATGCAAGATTGAATTGCTTTGGTTTATTTCTAGCAACATCAAGGAATAAATCCATATAATGTTTTTCTTGTTCTTTAGAATATATCGTAGGTTGTTCTTGCATATAAGTTTTAATTTATGATTATCGCTTTTATTTTGTAATTATTGCCAATACTTCATCTCGTTTTTGTTCCATAAGTTCCCTTGAATCGGCTTCGAGATTGAGGCGAAGAAGGGGCTCGGTGTTGGAAGAACGAACATTGAAACGCCAATCCCCCATTTCATATGTTAGACCATCCATTTTTTCAACAGGTTGAATTGCCTTGGGAGCGTAAGTTGACTCAATTTCGGCCATAACCTTGGGTACATCAGTAACTTTATTATTTATTTCTCCAGAAATATAATATTTTGAACTTAATTCATCAACCATATCACCCAAAGATTTTTCTGACATAGACAAAAATTCAAGTAAATATATCAAACTAACAGCACCACTGTCACAGAGATAAAATTCTTTAAAATAATAATGACCAGAAATTTCTCCTCCAAAAAAAGCGTTTTCAGCTTTCATTCTGGCTTTAATATGAGTATGGCCGACACGATTTGCTAATGGGCGACCGCCATTTTTAATAACAATTTCTCTGACAGCTTTAGAAGCACGAATATCGTAAATAATGGTACAACCTGGATATCTTTTAAGAAAATGTGTAGATAAAAGGGCAGTTAAAAAATCACCAGAAATAAAATGGCCTTGACTATCAATAGTAAAGAAGCGATCACCGTCGGGATCAAACATAACACCTAAATCGGCTTTTTGATCCACAACAAATTTTTGAGTAGCCAATCGATTTTCTTCAAGTAATGGATCTCCACCATGATTGGGAAAATTACCGTCAACTTCCCAGTATAGTGGGATAAATTCGATAGTTGGTAACTTTTGAGATAATTTTTCTAATATTGGACCTACCATACCATTGGCGGGATCGGCAACAATTTTTAATTTTTTAAACTTTGAAACATCAACTAGGCCCAAAATATATTTAATAAATTCATCTATAATATTAATCTTTTCAACTTGGCCTAGAGTGGCGCTATCTTTTGGTAAATTATCGGTCAAGATATACTCTTTGATTTCTTTTATCCCGGCATCTCCAGATAAAAGTTCGGGGATTTTTTTAACCATTTTAAAACCAGTGTATTCTTTTGGATTGTGACTGGCAGTAACTGAAATTCCTGGCAAATCACGTGTTTGACAAGCATAATAAAACATGTCAGTTGAAGCCATATCAATATCGACAACACTAACACCAACTTTAGTTAAACCATCGATTAGGGCATTTTTCATTGACTCACCTGAAATTCGACCATCACGAGCAACTACAACTTTTGTGGGAAAATTTAAATATTTGGCAAATCCACGGCCAATATTTTGGGCTAATTCTTCATTTGCTTGAGTTGGATAAATTCCACGAATATCATAAGACTTAAAAATAGAGGTATCAATGTTCATAAGATGATTATTTATTAATTGATAATGGGAAGGTAAGAGTAGGATAACATATTTTTTTTTGATAAAATTGGCTATGGATCAAATTAAATATGATGATTTTGCCAAAGTGGAATTTAGAGTTGGTGAAATAAAAGAAGTGATAGAAGTTGAAGGATCGGAAAAACTCTTGAAATTACAAGTGGATTTTGGAGAAGAAAACTTAAGAACTGTTTTTTCGGGGATTAAAAAATGGTACTCCCCTGCTGACTTAATTGGTAAAAAAACTGTGTTTGTAACTAATATTGAGCCACGAAAAATTATGGGTGAATTGTCTGAAGCAATGATTTTTGCCGCCTCCGCTAAAGCTCCGGCGAGCCAAGGGCCGCTTACTGAAGTAATAAGCTTATTGATTCCTGACCAAGATTTACCAGTTGGGAGTAAAGTATATTAATGAAAATAATTAATGAATTAAAAAATATTATTTTTGAAGCATGTAAAAAACTTGATTTGTCGGTAAATCTTGAAGAGATTAAGATTGAACACCCGTCAGATGTAAATTTTGGTGATTATTCCACTAATATTGCTATGTTGTTGGCTAAATTGGAAAAGAAAAATCCTAGAGATATCGCTAATGAAATTATAAATAATATTGGGAAAAGTGAATTAATTGATAAAGTAGAAGTGGCGGGGGCGGGATTTATAAATTTTTATTTAAAACCTGAATATCTAATTAAAGAGGCTGAAATTATTAATTATGATACTGAATTTAGAAATAATTTGAGTAGTTATGGTAATGGAAAGACGATGGTGATTGACTATTCGGCACCAAATATTGCTAAACCTTTTGGGATTGGTCACTTGAGGTCGACTAATATCGGCCAAGCAATTTATAATATTTACAAAATCTTAGGGTGGAATTGTATTGGTGATAATCATATAGGCGATTGGGGAACACAATATGGAAAACTAATGACGGCCATCGTTCATGCTAGAAATAATGATTCTAGATTCATGATTTATGATTCAAGGATAGAACTGGATAAACTAACAATTGACGATTTGGAGAAACTTTATGTGACTTTTCATAAAGAAGCAGAAAAAGACGAAACATTGATCGAAGAAGGACGAGACTGGTTTGTAAAATTAGAAAACGGGGACAAAGAAGCTAGAGAAATTTGGCAGAAATGTGTTGATATTTCTATGTTGGAATTTGAAAAGGTTTATCAGATACTTGGGGTACATATTGATTTTATTCACGGTGAGAGTTTTTATGAAAAGATGTTACCCGATATAACCAAAAAAATTATCGATAAAGGAATTACCAAAAAAAGTGAGGGAGCCATAATAGTAGAACTACAAAACATGCCTGCGGCCATGTTACAAAAATCAAATGAGACAACTACTTATTTTACCCGTGATATGGCCACAATAGAATATCGTTTAAAAACTTGGAAACCTGATTTGATTATTTACGAGGTGGGGGTTGATCAAGAATTACACTTTAGACAAGTGTTTGAGACGGCAAATATTTTGGATTGGACAAACAAAACAAAATTAGTTCATGTCGGACATGGATTGATTAGGTGGCAAACAGGTAAATTTTCTACTAGAAAAGGAGACACAATTCACCTTTCTGATGTAATTGAAAAAGCAATGAAAGAGGCAGAAAAAATTGCCGAGAATACTAATGTTGTTAAAAAATTATCAGCATTTGAAAAAAATGAAATGATAAATAAAGTCGCCATTGGAGCGGTAAAATTTAGTGATTTATCAAGTGATCCTAAAAAAGATATTATTTTTGATTGGGACAAAATTATGAGCTTAGATGGTGATTCGGGACCATATTTGCAATACACCTACGCGAGATGTAAAAGCCTACTGTCAAAAACAAAAATAAAAGAAACTAAAAATATTAACGAAATTCCAAAAGAAATTAATGAAGATGAGACAGGACTTTTGAAAGAGTTTTATAAGTTTGAAGAAAAAATTATTGAAGCATCCGAAAGGTTTTCTCCAGCAGTAATTGCTGAATATATTTTGGGAATAGCCAGAAAATATAATGAGTTTTATGCCAAAAATAGAATAATTGGAGAAAAAGATGAAGTATTCAGGTTGTTTTTAACCCATACCACGGCAAGTGTAATTGAAACCGGACTAGATTTGTTGGGGATAGAAACTGTAGAGAAAATGTAGTATTATAGGCGAGTATGACTGAAAGACCATTAGTTGGATATACAAACGAACAGACAATTTTTAGACGATGCGACGTTTGTATGCTTCAACAATTAGAACCGGCAACAATCACTCTTCAAGAGATAAGTCGGAGATTTCAAGGTAGTGAAATAAAAATTGATTTAGACAATCAAAGTGAAACCTTAACTATCCCCAAAACTAATATATTTGAAAGAAAAAATTATATAAGATATCAAATCACGGATAGTGGTTTAGAGGTTTCAAAAAGACTTGGACGAAAAAATAAAGAAATAATACTGTCGTGTTTATTAGAACGGACAATGGAAATATAAGTGAGTATAATAAAGAAAATAACTTAGTGGGAAAATTTCAGTTTGTTAAAAAATTTTAATTAAAAATCTTTTTATAGATTTCGGAATAGTGAGAGACGGGGATAAATTTGATATCTCGTTTGACTTCTTGGGGAATTTCAACTAGAGATTTTTGATTGTCTTTGGGAATAAAAATAGTTTTTAGGCCAGCTCGATGGGCTGCAATTGATTTTTCTTTTAATCCGCCAATTTCCAAAATATTACCACGTAGAGTAATTTCGCCAGTCATTCCGATATCTTTGGGTATGGCAATATTTTTTAGAGCAGAAACTAGGGCTGTGGTAATTGCCCCGCCAGCCGAAGGACCATCTTTGGGGGTGGCACCTTCGGGGACATGGATATGAATATCAATTTTGTGAAAATCTTGTTTTATGCCAAAATTTTTTGATTGACTTCGAACAAAAGATAAGGCCGCTTGACACGATTCTTTCATTACTGACCCTAATTTACCGGTTAAAATTAATTGGCCTTTTCCTGGCATAATATTAACTTCAATAAATAAAATATCACCACCAACTGATGTCCAGGCTAATCCAGTAGAAACACCAATTTCATTTTTTTTACCTTTAAGGGTAGGATTAAATTTTTCGGGTCCTAAAAATTTTTTGAGTAAAAGTTGATTATTCAAATCTACTTTTGATGTTTTTTGAGAAACAATCTTTTTGGCAACTTTTCTAAATAATGAAGCAATAGTTCGTTCCAAATTTCTAACTCCCGCCTCTTTGGTATATTTCTCAATAATATATTTTAGGGTGTCGTCTTTAATTGGAGTTATTTGTTTTGAATTTAGCCCATTAGCAATTAGTTCTTTTTGGACTAAATAATTTTTAGCAATATGAAATTTTTCGTCAAGAGTATAACCAGAAAAATATATAATTTCTAAACGATCTCTAAGAGCGATGGGAATAGTGGAAATATCATTACCAGTTAGAATAAAAAATACTTTTGATAGATCGACTGGAAAATCTAAGTAATGATCGGTAAATTCTTTGTTTTGTTCTGGGTCGAGAGTTTCTAATAATGCTGAAGATGGATCACCACGATAGTCAGAACCAATTTTATCAACTTCGTCGAGCATAAAAACTGGATTCATTGATTTGGCGTCTTTCAGGCCTTTAATAATTCGACCGTTCATGGCGCCAACATAAGTTCGGCGATGACCTCGAATTTCGGCTTCGTCTCTAATCCCACCAAGAGAGGCACGAACAAATTGTCGCCCAAGAGCCTTGGCAATAGATTTTCCAAGTGAAGTTTTTCCTACGCCCGGAGGGCCAATAAAACACAAAATATTGGCAGTACCAGAGACATCTTCTGATTTTTTAGTTTTAAGTTTATTTTTGAGATGAATTACAGCTAAATATTCTAATATTCTTTCTTTAACATCTTTGATACCATAATGATCTTTATCTAAAATTTTATTAGCCTTGGCAATACTAATATCAGTTTGACTATATTTACCCCAAGGTAAGTCAAGAACAGTTTCTAAATAAGTTTTGATATAACTTGACTCTGGAGCCATAGACCCCATTTCGATAAGTCGATTAAGTTCTTTTAGAAGCTTTTTTTTGATATCTTTACTAATTTTCAGTTTTTTAATTTTATTTTCTAAATCACCAAACTCTCCGTCGCTTGATTCGCCTAAACGTTTTAATTCTTTTTCAATTTGACGTTTACGTTCCTCCAATACATTTCGTTTGACTCCAGTATTAAATTTTTCTTGTGTTTTTTCTTCAATCGATCTTTCTAACTCGGCAATTTTCATTTCTTGAATCAGCAATTCGGTAGCTGACTTGAGTCGTTGACTAACCAACAAGGTTTCTAATAAATTTTGTTTTTCATTTATCTTGGCGTTAACAGAAAAACAGACTTGGTCGGCTAGGTCACTACTAGAAACTCCGGTTGAGAGTTGCATCATGGCCGGAAGATCAAATTGACGACCGAGAGAAAAAGCTTTTTTAAGTTGACTAAGTAGAGCTTCGGCTGATTGTTGGACTTCGGATAAAGGTTCTGGAATTATCGGTAAATCTACATATTCAGCCATAAAATAAGGAGATGTTTTGATTAGATTTACAATATTTACCCGAGAAATACCTTTGACGATAGCGTGAAGATTGCCGTCGGTTTGAAGAACATGTTCAATCTTTGCCAAAACTCCAACATTATAGAGGTCGGTTAATTGGGGTGATTCAATTCGACTGTCTTTTTGAGTTGTAATAATAACCAATTTATTAGTATTGTCATAAGCGTGTAAAAGAGAATTGGTCGATTCTTTACGGCCAAAAAATAAAGAAGTTTCGATTGAAGGAAACAAAACAATATTTCGCAAAGGGATAAGTGGTAAGACCTTTCGAACAGGTTGTAATGTAGTGACTTTATTAGAAATTTCGGTCATATATTTAGCAGTCTATCAAATTGATTGCTAAGTGTCAATCAATAAATAGTGATATAGTGTAAAATAGGCAAGTGAAAAATAATAGTAGTGAAATAAAAATAAAATACGGAAGAGTGGTCTTGATTGGCCGACCAAATACTGGCAAATCAACACTTTTGAATGCAATAATGTCGCAAAAGGTAGCCATTACTTCCCCACTTCCACAAACGACTAGAAAAAACTCTAGAGTAGTATATAGTGATGAAAGAGGAAAAATAATTTTTAGTGATACACCTGGAATTATTGGAAAAGTAGATGATCTGATTGGTAAACGTATTAATCAAGAAGCTCCAAAAGAATTAAACCAGGCAGATATAATTTTAATGATTGTAGATGTCTCCCGATCTAAAAATGAAGAGGAAAACAAAGTAATTGGCTTGATTAGAAAAATAAACACTAAAAAGATTTTGGTTTACAACAAAACTGATATTGCCAAAGGGCCGAAAGATTATTTGCCTGAATATAATTATTTAGAAGACGAATTTGATGAAACAATCGGTGTGAGTGCTATTAAAGACAAAAATATCAAAGGTTTACTAAATTTGGTTTTTGAATTGTTACCAAAGAAAAAAAATAAAGAGACTGAACTTAATATTGAGCTACTAGATAAAGGTAATAAGCCAAAAATTGGAATTAATGCAAAAGAATATGTGGCAGAAATTATTAGAGAAAAAGTTTATCTCTTTTTAAGAGAAGAAGTCCCCTACTCAATTGACGTTCGAGTTGATCAAATAGTTGATAAACGAAAATTAATTTTGATAAAGGCGACGATTCTAACTACGGCAGAAAGATATAAAAAAATGATTATCGGAAAAGGTGGTAAAAAAATTAAAGAAATTGGATATAACGCCAGAAAAGAATTAGAGCTTATGTCGGGAAGAAAAATATTTTTGGAATTGATAGTAGAACTAGATAAACACTGGCAAGAGAGAGATACTGAATAAGGATTTTATTGACATGAATTTGATAATACTTTAGACTGAATTGTTAGTATTTATTTAACAAAATATGGCGAAAAAAGGAAATATGTTTTTGACAGGTTTATTTGGTACTTTGTTGGGAGCAATTGGAGGATTATTGTTGGCTCCGCAATCGGGTAAAAAAACTCGAGAAGAAATAAAAAAAATGTTGCTAAAGTTGAACAAGGAAGTTGAAACTGGGGTTAAGGATACAAAAGAAAAAGTTATAGAAGTATTTGGTAATGCAAGCGATGAGGCTGTTAAAAAATATAAAGAAATTAAAACAGCTGTGGTCAATAAAGTGGCTGAAGTTAAAACTGCTGGTAAAGAAATTGATAAAGAAAAATATTCAATGATTGTTGAGGATGTGGTGTTGGATTTTAAAGAAGATTTAAAAGCGACTAAAAATGGAGCTGTTAAATTGGTAGCACTGTTGAAAAAAGATTGGGAAAAAATAAAAAAAGCTTTAGTTTAAATCTTTTGAAATTAGATCGTTTAGTTTTTTGATACTTATTGGATCGGCAATGGAAGTCGATAATTTGGCCTTGATTAGTTTCTGAATTTTATCAACTTCTTTTTGATCTTTGAGGTCGTATTTAGTTAATATAACTATTTCTGGTTTTTTGGCTAAGACTGAACTATATGCAGTTAATTCATCTCTTACAGTTTGATAATCTTTTTTGGGGTCTTGACTGTCGGCAGAAATACAATGAACTAAAATATTGGTTCTTTCAATATGTTTCAAAAATTTAATACCTAAACCTTTCCCATCAGCAGCACCACTAATAAGGCCGGGGATATCGGCAATAATATAACCACCTTTAGTTACCCCCAAGTTTGGTTCGAGAGTGGTAAAAGGATAATTAGCCACTTTGGCATTAGCGTGAG
>Ga0116157_10003218_pt1 | contig 15700 bp, 14 predicted proteins | sample AD_UKC048_MetaG_FD_89882 | JGI IMG/M metagenome (GOLD analysis project Ga0116157, IMG submission 89882) | Active sludge microbial communities of municipal wastewater-treating anaerobic digesters from USA - AD_UKC048_MetaG | ecosystem: Engineered > Bioreactor > Anaerobic > Digestate | place: USA...
CGTCGATATGGACTCTTGGGAGGGATCAGCCTGTTATCCCCGGGGTAACTTTTATCTGATGATCTTCTACGCTCCTATAAGCGATAGTCGGTTCACTAAATTCTACTTTCGTAACTGATCGACTTATTGGTCTTGCAGTAAAGCTGGCTTATGCTTTTGCACTATCAGTCCGATTTCCATCCGGACCTAGCCAACCTTTGTAAACGCCTCCGTTGCCATTTAGGAGGCGACCGCCCCAGTCAAACTACCCACCAGGCACTGTTCCCGGTCTGGTATGAATCACTAAGACAGACGTTACAAATATAGAACCATTAATTACAAACTTTTATATAATCTCTGGTTCATCATTGTTAGTCGTCTTTTTGACTCATAACAGACCAGGGTTAGAATTAAAACCTTGATAGAGTGGTATTCCACTGTCGACTCAGTCTGCACCTGAATGCAAACTTCAAAGTCTCCCACCTATTCTCGGCAACCAAAACTCTAATTCAATACCAAGTTGTAGTAAAGCTCCACGGGGTCTTTTCGTCTTGCTGCAGGTCGACGGCATCTTTACCGCCATTGCAATTTCACCGGGCTCTTCGTTGAGACAGTTCCCAAGTCATTACGCCTTTGATGCGGGTCAGAACTTACCTGACAAGGAATTTCGCTCTTTAGTGTTAACTTTCTGTCGCCAGAAAGAACGGACTATATTTTTTCGCCTCTTTGGCGAATTCAGCGTGTAGTCTCTGAGGATTCTAAAAATACTGAAGATTTTTTTTGATTCATCTTTTCAATTAATCTTGCAATTTTTCTCATTCCGATTAGATTGGCATGTACGTTCTTGTTCATCATTTCGATAATTTTTGCAAAAATTTCAAAATCTTCTTTTTTGGCTGTTTTTAATTGATTTTTTTTGAAAAATGGAATAATAATTTCAGTTAATTCTTTTCTAGTTCTTACACAATAACGATAAATATTTTCATTGTGATTATCATACCTCTTATTGATATAGATTTTACCACAGTTGAAAAAATTTTCTAAAATTTTAAGAGTTTTTTTACTCTTTTCGCCTTGTGTTACTACAAATTCGGGAAATATTTGCCATCCGAACTTAGTAGTTTTGTTTTTGAAAATACTTACTGAAAAACATCCCTCTCCATCAACATAACCAATTACCCATCCAACATTTTTTAGTCTTTCCTGCTGATTGTCTGCACTGTAAACTTTTTTACTTGACATAATTTTTTATCCAATAATATATGGAACAATTATACCATAGTAGCTACAGATACACCAGACTTTCCAGCATATAGCTGAATTTTTTAGACATCATATAAATTTTATTTTATATGATAAGCAGATACTTTTCCTTTTTTCTATTTCACTGTTTATCTTTTCTTATAATCGTCCCAGTCCTTCTGAAAATTTTACAAAAACTTTCAGAACCTTAGGACGATTATAGTTATCGCCGACGTTCACTGGCGCTTCAGGGATTGGCGTGAACCTCTCCCGTTAACGTTCCAGCACTGGTCAGGCGTCAGCCCCTATACTTCCCCTTACGGGTTTGCAGAGACCTGTGTTTTTGGTAAACAGTTGCTTGGGATCTTTCGCTGCGTCCCGCCTTGCGGCGGGAGAGACATCTTGCGAACTTACGTCTAGCTATTTTGCCGAGTTCCTTAACGAAGGTTCACCCGTTCACCTTAGGCTACTCGCCCAGTCTACCTGTGTCGGTTTTAGTACGGATTTAATAATATTAACCTTAGAAGCTTTTCCCGGTACCCTGCTCATTTTTGTTCCCCCGCTAAAAGCGAAGTTCCAGAAACACCTTGAAGTATTGTCAAACGGATTTGCCTGTCTGACCTTCTAAGTGTCCCTACGTCAATCCAATAAGACGCAAAAACTACTAGGATACGTCACTCCATCGTATATTATTAAAGTCACGGAATATTAACCGTGTGTCCATCGACTACGCCTTTCGGCCTCGCCTTAGGGTCGACTAACCCTGGGTTGATTGCCATTGCCCAGGAAACCTTAGACTTTCGGTGTGTGGGGTTCTCACCCACATTGCGGTTACTCATACCAACATTCTTACTTCTATGAACTCCACCATGGCTCACGCCTTTGGCTTCATCGCGCATAGAACACTTCCCTACCGCTCCAACTTACGTTGAAGCCCGCATCTTCGGTATTATGTTTAGCCCCGTTAAATTTTCGGCGCAAAGTCTCTAGACTAGTGAGCTGTTACGCACTCTTTAAAGGATGGCTGCTTCTAAGCCAACCTTCTAGGTGTATAAGAAACTTTACTTCCTTTTCCACTTAACATAAATTTTGGGACCTTAGATTGCGATTATGGGCTTTTTCCCTTTTGATATCCGAGCTTAGCCCCGGATTTCTGACTGCCCCGATAAGATACACAAGAATTCGGAGTTTGGTTGAGATGACTACGGCGAACCGCGTAATCTCATTCAGTAGCTCTACCTCCTGTGCTCATTTAGGGGACGCTAGCCCTCAAGCTATTTCGGGAAGAACCAGCTATCGCCAAGTTCGATTGGAATTTCTCCTCTATTCACAAGTCATCCCCGAGTGTTGCACGGCTCGTGGGTTCGGGCTTCCCCCCAATGTTACTTAGGGTTCACCCTGCTCATAAATAGCTCACCTGGCTTCGGGTCTAGTCCGTACCATTATAAACGCCCTTTCAGACTCGCTTTCGCTCCGACTCCACCACAAAGTGGCTTAGTCAACGATACAGAACTAACTCGTTGGTTCGTTCTACAAAAAGCACGCCATCACACCGTATCTCGCTATCGCTCACTACGGAATTTTCAATTTTAAATTTTCAATTTTAAATGAATTTTTAAGGACCAAATGAAAAATTTTTAAAATTTAAACATTTAGAAATTTAGATTTGATTTAAAATTTAGAATTTAGAATTTAGAATTTCGTGTCGAACGTTAGTGAGACACGGAGCTCTGACTCTTCGTTAGCATATGGTTTCAGATACTATTTCATCTCCCTCATCGGGATACTTTTCACCTTTCCCTCACGGTACTAGTTCACTATCGATCACTAAAAATATTTAGCCTTGGAAGAATAGTGCTCCCATCTTCAAACGGAATTTCACCGGTTCCGCCCTACTTATCCCAGACTTAGTTCCACAAACATGTTTTCACTTACAGGACTTTCACCTTCTATGGTCGCTCTTTCCAGAGACGTTTAGTTAACATAATTGCTAAAGACTGGAGGCTACTCCGTTTTCGCTCGCCACTACTCACGGAATCTCATTGATTTCTTTTCCTCCTGGTACTAAGATGTTTCAGTTCCCAGGGTTTGCTTTCATAACCTATGAATTCAGTTATGAATTCCACCCAAAAGGTGGAGCGTTATCGCATTCGGAAATCCCCGGATCAAAGTTTGCTTAGCAACTCCCCGAGGCTTATCGCAGCCAGCTACGTCCTTCATCGCTTTTTAGTGTCAAGGCATTCACCATACGCATTAGTATACCGCCTTAAATTCTTTCTGCTAATAAATTAGCAGTTTGTAAGTTAGCAGTTAATAATTTCCAATTTATCCGTCCGCCCTGGACAGAAAAAATTATTAATTTCTAATTTTGCAATTAAGACCTACTTCTTAATATTATATTGCTTAATAATATTAAGAGAAAACTAATCACTTGAATATTCCATTTGTTTCCGCCGACCACCAAATCTAATATCAAATGATATGACCTTGCCCGACATTTTTCAGAAATCTCGTAGATAATGCCGAACTATTCAGTTGTTAAAGTTCAACTGATGCGGAAATAATTTTATACCTACCAACTAAGATACAAAGTTATTTCAGCACTAGCATTTTTTTAATTAATTTCAATCTAATATCTGCCCAAGGCGGATTTATTGTCTGGCCGACCGTAAACGGTCGAAGACCAATAAAAAAACCGCTCTTTCAAGCGGGACCATTTTGGACAATCCGTCAGCTGACGGACAAAATCAAAAACTCACCCGCTTTTCTCTGTAGAAAGTTTTACCAATTTTCTTATCATTATTTGCTTTAAAATTTATCCCCACACCAACTTTTGCAAAAAATAACTCCCAACACAACTCACAAATATTGTAAAAGTTGGTGTGGGGATTTACCTAAAATGCACGTGTTTTAATAATAGCAACACCCAAAAGATGTGTCAAGCCCCTGATAATATAACTCAGAAGGCAGCTTTTTCATAGATCAAAAAAGGCTCAGATTAGCGGCTAAAACCCGAGAATGGTGGTTTTCTCAGGAAAAATTATCGAAAAAAGATTGCTAACACCTTCAGCTTCATCAATAAATAAAAGTTTTTCCATCGTATTATTGTAAATCAGAAAAGGATCGCTAACATTAACTGCAGATAAATCCGAACAGTTTCTTTGATCTCGAGGATCCAGCTCAATTATTTTAATCTGTTTACCGATGGAAAAAATCACATGCTCGTAATCCTTATTAAACCACTGGACATTCTTTATTTCTTCCGAGTAACGGGTAATGTTTTCTGAATCATTTCTCGCACGGAAAGGTTGCACCCCCCAATCAGTCAAGAAAAAAACTGAAATTTCATTTTTTGCAAAGTAGAGCATTTTTTTCCCATCGTCAGAAAACTGAATGCCTTCGACATTATCAGATAATTTCTTGAAATATTCATCCTCATTTAATCCGCCATTATAGAGAACCAGTTCCTTTTTTTTATTTATAAAAGCAATCCGTGAATCATCATAGACCACAAAAAAATTATTGTCCGCTAAAAATGATCCGTCTGGAAAATTTTTAGTTATTTGTTCTTTTTGCGATTGCCCGTCTAGGCTTGTTTTGTAGACCAAACTATTAGGCAACTGTAAAAAATAAACATTGGTCTTGGAGAGATCAAAATTGGCAACATTTTCAGCAATCAGAACAACATCCTTTTGACTTTCAATATTAGACCGATAAAGAGAGTTGCCGTTCAGAAAAAACACATACTTCTTATCCTTCGGATCAAAACGAACATGACTAATGTTTTTCATATTTACAAAATCATTCAGATTAAAAGTTTCATTTGTGCTTGGGTTAAGGATAAAATAAGCAAATTCGACTGTATCCCCTTCTGCATTTTTTACTAAACGTTGAGCGGGAACAGATAAATAATCTTCTTGCGGAGACCATTCAATATTTTCCCTTTTTGTGTCATCAATAAAATTCCATTTAGCAAAAGTAAAGGTGTTTTCGATTTTATTATCATCCAGATTCAGAATCTTAGTTGAAAATCCGTTCGGAATATCCTGAACAAAAATCAGACGCTGACTTTTTGGAGAAATGAAAAACTTTTTTATTTCTGAAGCATCATAGGCTGTTCTCTCATAATCATTTCTAACTAAAACCAGATTCCAAAATTCAGTCGAAAGCCCACTGTGGATATCCACCTTTTTTGACCAAGGTTTATATCCTTCCGCACTCACTGCGACACTATATTCTCTCGGAATAAAACCGCCCAAACTATATGAGCTATTGATGCGGTTAAGTTTTTTAGAAGTAATGGTATCCCCATCAATGCTCACATTTACATTGGTAGGATTAGACTTCAGAGTGATAGTTCCGCTGTGCACAAAAACACCCCTTTTCAAATCAAAGCGGTATCCCCCGGCATAGGAAATTACAAAGGTTGTGGTTGCAAAAAATAAAACTACCAAAACCCAGAAAAAAATTCTTCTTTTTAGTTTATCCATAAATTTAATGCTAGCGCTAAAAGCGCTGTTTGGCAAGTAGAGATTTATTTTAAAATTCCAGCAAAGCCCCTCTCTCCCTTAGGGAGAGAGGTTGGGAGAGAGGGAAATAGTTTTCAAACAAAACCCCCTCTCCTCTGACTCCTCTCCCAAGAAGGAGAGAGGGATTTTTATTAGTTTAATTTTCCAGACAAACTAAAAGCGGCTTGCGTGTCGGGATTTCTCCAAACATTCCACACAAGCCGCTTATACCACATTTAGAATTTCGTAGTGATTGACGTTGCGAGTTTTCCTGTTTCAATATCAAAGCCTAGTTCGACATCGAATAATTCATTCTTTTTCGAATCAAAAAATTTTACGTTGAGACCAATGATATTCGGAAAGTGATAATTGTAAATTTCAGCAACAATTCTGGTGCTTTTTTCAAAAGCTCTTTCCAGCTGATCTCCTTCTCCATGACAGTAACTAAAAATTTTTATTTCTTTAAAAGTTACAAAGTCGCGATCCAAATGGTATGCAAAGTTAATCATCATTACGTCACTTATAAATTTCCACGCCGATTGCATGCCAAGTGAATTTTTTAATGTGCTATCCCCTTCCAACTTTTTACGCAATCTACCATCAAAAACGACTGATATTCTTTTTACCATGATTTCCTCCTCGGGGGCTCATTACGGCCCATTTATTTCTGGTATTTTTACCAGTTCGTGAATTATACACCTTTTTAGCCAAAAAGTCAATATCTGGCTTTTGCATAGCAAAAAACGCCTTGATTTAGGCATTTTTTTGATATCATAAAAAGTAACTTTTTTTATCAGAAGCTAAGCCTTCTGATCGCACAAAAAAAGCGCCCGAAGGCGCTTTCTTTATCTTTTTGCCCACTGTGGACTTCTTCTGGCTTTGAGTCTACCTGGTTTCTTTCTTTCTACAATTCTGGCATCTCTGGTCAAAAATCCAAGATCTTTTAGAGGTTTTTTGAGTTCTTCATTAAATTTCACGAGAGCTCTAGCAATTCCAAGTCTGGTTGCTTCAGCTTGGCCCATCATTCCCCCACCAGCAACGTGCACTGAAATGAAAAATTTATTATCCCCAGTAACTGCCAAAGAAGCTTTGGCCGAGGTTTGCAATCTGAGCAGACTGAAATATTTTTCCAGTTCTTTTTTATTAACTTCGATTGAGGTTTCCTTTTTGTCTGTTGCAAAAAGTTTTACTTGAGCAATGGAAGTTTTTCTGCGTCCAACCGCATAGAAATATTTTCCAAGAGTCTTTTTTTCTTCCTTGACTTCCTTAACTTCAGACACAATCAACTTCTCAGAAACTACCGGAGCTTTTTCTGCTTTAACCTTTTTCTTCGCTGTCTTTGGTTTAGCTTTTTTAACAGTCTTTTTTGTTACCATATTATTTATGAGTTATATCTATTTTATGAGAATGATTAACATCTTTGTAAATCAGAAGTCTTGGCATCATTCTGTCCCTCAACTTATTCTTGCAAAGCATTCCATAAACAGCCGATTGAATAACTTTGGTTGAATCTTTGACCAACTGATCTTTTAACTTTATTGAGTGAATACCACCTGGGTATCCACTAAAATGATGATAAATTTTTCCTTCTTTTTTATTTCCGGTAATACCAATTTTGTCAGAATTTATGACAACCACAAAATCTCCTCCATCAATATTGGGCGTGAATTCAACTTTGTCCTTTCCGCGTAAGATGATGGCAATTTCGGTAGCCAAACGGCCCAAGATTTTACCTTCGGCATCAAACAAATGATATTTTCTTTGAACTGACTTTTTTTCCATATAATTTTATTCGTATCTTAGTCCACAAATTCTACGATTGCCATTTTGGCGCTGTCGCTTTTTCTGGGAGCTAGTTTTATTACTCGCGTATAACCACTTTTTCTCTTAGAAAGTTTTTCGATAAAATCACCCATCAATTTCTTAACAGCAGCTTCAGGGATTTTTTTGCCAAGCTCTCTGATCACAGCTATTTTTTTAGTTTCAACCTGAGCCAATTTAGCTTTATTGATTATTTTGTCAATTAAAATTTTGACTTCCTTGGCTTTAGCCTCAGTCGTATTTATTTTTTCATGCAAAATCAAACTACCCAAAATAGTTCTGAAAAAGGCCTTTCTTTGCTTTCTGTCTCTCTTGAATTTTCTTCCGCTTTTTAAGTGTTGCATAATAATTTGAATTTATTTCTCTTGTTTTAGATTTAAACCGAATTCTCCAATTGATTTCTTTATTTCTTTTATTCCCTTGTCTCCCATACCTTCTAGGTCTTTCAATTGAACCTCCGTGAGCTTAACAACGTCTCCAATGGTATCAACTTTACCTTTTTCCAAAACATTCAAAGTTCGAGTGGATAAGTTCTTAAGTTCAGTAACATTTATTTTTTTAGGATCTTCAACTTCTGATTTTTTTTCTGCTTTTTCAACTACGGCTTCTTTAGCTTCTTCTTTTTTTTCACCTTCTTTTTGAAAATCGGAAATATTTGAAAATTGTTCAATCAAGATAGCTACTGATTTTGAAAAAGCTTCTTGTGGAGAAATACTACCGTCAGTTGAAATATCCAGAGTTATCTTTTCATAGTCAGTTTTCTTGCCTACGCGCATATTATCAACCGAAAAGTTTACTCTTCTAATTGGAGTATAAATAGCGTCAACTGCGATAACTCCGATTTCCTTCTCATTTCTTTTTTGCTGTTCGACTGGAACATAGCCAACACCCTTACCAACTTCCAATTCCATTTCAATTTCTCCCTTAGGATTGGTAATGGTCGCGATATGGGCATCCTTGGTTACTACTTCAATATCTGAGGGACAAGTTATCATTCCAGCTGTCACAACTTTTTCACCTTTTACCTTAAGACTAATCTTGACTGGCTCGTCTTTGTACAGATTAAATCTAACTTTTTTCAAATTTAAAATAATTTGAATAACATCCTCCAAAACATTTGGGATATTGGAAAATTCGTGAGTTACGCCCTTTATCTTAACTGAAGTTATGGCTGCTCCACTCAGAGAGGAAAGCAAAACTCTGCGCAAAACATTGCCCAAAGTTGTTCCATATCCTGGATAGCAACCTTCAATTTCAATTTTGGCATTTTCATTATCAATAACAGTAACTTTTGGTTTTTGAGGAGTTGGAATGGTTATTGATTGCATAAAATTAACTTTTTGGATTTGACTAACTGATTAATTAGCCAAATTCTTTATAAAAAAATTATATATATTATCTTGAGTAATATTCGACTACCATTTGAACATCAACATTAACTCCCGTAGCATCCTTAGCTGGTACGCTCAAAACTTTTCCTTCTAGTTTACTTGCATTAAATTCAATCCAAGCAGGAAAATCCTTTTTATTCTTTATTGTTTGTTCCAAATTTTTGAAATAATTCTTTTTTTCTTTTGTTGGATTGACTGAAACAACATCCCCTATTTTAACCAAGGCTGAAGGAATATCGAGTTTTTTCCCGTTAAGTTTGATGAGTCCGTGGTTCACGATCTGTCTAGCCTGTGTTCTTGAACTGCCCAATCCCATTCGATAAACAACATTGTCTAAACGCAATTCCAATCTGGCAATAAACAAATCTCCAATTACGCCTGATTTGTTCTTTACTTCATCAAAATGATTTCTGAATTGTCTTTCCAAGACACCATAGATTCTTTTTATTTTTTGCTTGGCAGCTAACTGCATGCCATATTCACTAAGACCTCTTTTGGATTTCTTCCCATGTACTCCTGGAAGTGAGGCGCGTCTAATAATCGCACATTTTGGTGTGTTGCAACGATCGCCTTTCAAGAAGAGTTTTTCCATGGCTCTTCTGCATTTTCTACATTTTGCGTCTAAATTTCTTGCCATAAATTTGGTTATTAGTCTCCAGTTATTGGTTCACAGATTTTTTTATTTTTTATTCAGTTACTCCGAACTGTTGACTAGGAAATGTGAACTTATAAAAAATTATACTCTTCTAGGTTTCTTAGAACGGCATCCATTATGAGGGATTGGAGTTCTATCTTTTATCAAAACCAATTCGAATCCATTGTTATTTAAAGCTCGAATAGAAGCTTCTCTTCCGGAACCGACACCTTTTACATAAACTTCTAATTCTCTAACTCCAAATTTTTTAACTTTTTCACTGACATTTCCGACTACCTGAGTAGCGGCATAGGGAGTGGCTTTTTTGGCACCCTTGAATCCCAAAAGTCCAGAGGTGGCCCAGCCCAGAATATTTCCATTCAGATCAGAAACACTGACCATAGTATTGTTATAGGTGCATTTTATACTGGCCTTGCCTTTTAGAATTTGTTTTTTAATTTTTTTGCTTTTCTTTTTTTTCGAATCTTCATCTGGAATTGCATTTTTTGTATCCGAAACCTTCTGACTTTCATCAGTTTCTTTTATTTCCGCTTCCCTTGATTCTTCTTTTTTTACTTTTTCCTCTGCCATATGTTTTTAAACTTTATAGACTTTATGAACTTTATAAACTTTCAACTATCCTATGTCTTTTCAGCCTTAACTCTTCCGGAACCCATAGTTTTTCTAACATTGCCCCTGATCGTTCGGTTGTTGGTTTTGGTTCTTTGTCCTCTGGTTGGCAATCCTTTGATATGTCTAATTCCGCGATAAGCTCCGATCTCTTTGAGTCTTTTGACGTTTGTCCTGACAACATGTTTCAATTCGCCCTCCACTCTTATTTTCTTTTCGACATATTCTCTAATTTTGTTTTTCTCATCTTCGGTCAAATTCTTTGTTCTGGTAAGCTTAGAAATTTCAAGTTCATCCAAAATTTTGGCCGCAGTCGAAGGACCTATTCCATAAATATAGGTTAAAGATATTTCTATTCTTTTTTCGTCAGGTATATTTACCCCTGCAATTCTTAACATAATTTTTTTCTAAAAACTAAAAACTACAAACTGACATTATCCTTGTCTTTGTTTATGTTTCGGATTAATGCAAATAATAAACAGCTTGCCTTTTCTTTTTACAAGCTTGCATTTATCGCATATTTTTTTTACTGATGCTCTAACTTTCATACCCAGTAGTAGAATTTTGACATTATAAAATAATTTATAGCAGCAAATCCTTTTAAATAAACTAACTAAATTTTAAATTATCTTAATCTTTGAACTATTCTTCCCTTGCTCAAATCATAGGGACTCATTTCAATTAAAACTCTATCTCCGGGGAGAAGTCTGATGTAATTGACTCTCATTCTGCCTGAAATATGAGCAAGAACCGAATGGCCATTATCCAGTTTTACTTTGAAAGTTGTGCTCGGCAAAGTTTCCTCAACCACGCCTTCAACTTTAACTAACTCTTTGTCTTGCGACATAATGTTTTTTTATAAATCACAGCTTAGCTCCTAAAATAAAAAAATAGAAGGAAAAATTTCTTCTCGACCAAAAAAATCAGTCGAGAATCAAATCTTTCCTAATTCCTGAATTTCATCCGATTCCCTCTATAAATATACTGAAGCTATAATTGTCTTTGGTTATTTTAGCACTTTGTTAATTATTGTCAAGAACCACCTCCGTTCGGCTTTCATAAATAGGTATTTTTTCACTTATAAAAGATGGCCAATATTCAACTTCTACATTGGAAAATTCATTATAAGTGCTTAAATAAGCCTCTAAATCTTCGCTATTTTTACCCAGAATGCCTTTTTTTAAATTTTCTAAATCAATATTAGATTCGGTTTTTCCATTACCATGAACTCTAATTAAAATAGTTCCGTCTGATAAATTTGCATCAGATTTTCCAAAATCAAGTTCCAATGTCTTTTCTGATATTTTCAGATTATCCTCGGAATTTTTGTTTATAATATTTTCCATAACACTCCTCAGTTCTTTCTCGCTGAAAACAATCGCATTGACCTTGGCACTCAAAGTCACAGTAAATTCATTGGCAACATCTCCAACGGAATTTGAAACTCGATAATTATCTTCACTGACAGCGAAGGCATCATCCAAAACCAGATATTCCTCACCGGATTGATCTTTTATTTTTTGTTTAACCCCTGAGTTGAACTCGGTCAATATTTTGCTTTTAGCTGAACTGACGTCTGATTCGGTTATAGCATTCGCCATCACATCTCCACTCCCACCTCCTGACATTGAGCTAAAGGACTTGGCATAAAACTTGGAATATTTTTCATTGCCACTCCCCTGAAACCCAGGAATAGAAAAGGTAGTTGCGTTGATATTAAAACTATCCCCTGCTTCATCTGCAGCAACTTCAGCTTCAATTGCCCCTGGCTTTGAATCAGAGCTCATCCCAGGGATAGTTACGCCCGAAACCAAGCGAAATAACTTTCCATCTGCACTCAGAAATCTAGTTGTGGCTACAAGCTGCTGAGGAGACTTGCTGTATTCATTATAAATAGTAATGGTACCGCGAGCTTTTCGAATGGAGGCAGATTTTTCACCTGTTGATTCGAAACTTTTGGAAAGTTCATTCGTAAAAGATATGAGTTTAGCCGGAACAGACTTATTGACCATATCTACTGAAATGTTTTTAGTATCTCCTTTTATTTCAGCATCAACACTTTGACTTTTTGTTTTCAAAAAAATAGTCACTTTAGCCTTAGGCAAAAATAAATACAGGAACAACCCCAGAGCAACAATACCCACCAGCAAACTGAAAGTTATAAAAAATTTCCAAAATTTTGAGGGCAAGGTTATATTCTGGCTTGGAGCTGAATATTTTTTTTCTTCATATCTGGATGTTTTTTGTTGACTTGAAAAAATCTTACTGCTATCCAAAAATTGTTCGAACTTTTCATTCTTTACTAATTCCTCTTGCGAAAGTTTTTTGCGTCTGTCTTCATTTTCCGACACGCGATTACTTTCCATAGCCGGTATTGCCGTCAATTTTGTTTCTGGAGATATTGCATTCTCTTCTGTAAAAAAATTATCTGATTTTTGTTTGATACTGTCGCCTCTAGTCAAATCCATGGAACTATTTTTTGTTTTTCCCTTTAAAGCTGCTTTACTTTTTTTAATGTCGCTTCCTAGGTCAATTACCAGTTCTTTATTCAGAATTTTTTCATCTTCTTCAGGAACATCTAGTATCCTATTGTTTTTCAATTTCAGGCTTGTTCTTTTTTTGGGAGCAGCTGGCTCGACACCTTCCTTGTCGCCATCCTCAGTTTCCTTACTTTCAAAAAATTCCGCGGAACCAATTTCATCCAAGCGCTCCTTAAAATCTTTTTTAGCAGCAGATGAAGTCTTTTCCGGAATATAGGGGCGATCTTCCTCTATCTTTTTTTCACCAGAAACCGCATCCCATTTTTCTCCTTCGATATCTTCCAACCTTTGCTCGGTAGCTATACCAGTTTTTTCAATCAAAAGCTTCCCTGCTTTATCCTGAGTAACAATTATAATTTCTTTGCCCAAGCCGTCCGCTTCTTTTTTGAGAAGTTTAAGATTTATAATACTTTGAATGAGCAAGGCTCCCTTAGGAATAACAATAACTAACTCGTCCATATGAGCTTTCCTTACCCTCTCTATTATCGAAGTTATTTCTTCGTCTACGTCAATGTAAAATGTTTGATGCATAAAAAAATTATTAAAGATTATTTTTGAATCATTTTTACTGCTCTGCGAAGAATGCTGGATAGGGTTTTTTCTTCTCCGGCCAAATCAAGAGCCAAATTAGCTAGTCCCATCGGTGTAATGTCTTGCGGATCGCGAAGCTCTTTTGTTTCATCAATAATATTTACGACATCTCTGGGTTGCAGAAAACTTACCTGAAGATTTTTAGCAAAAGGCAAATCATTTGACCAAGTTGGAGACAAGAGAGATTTTTTGAGCCCCGGAAGTCCTGAACCTCCTCCACAAAGAAAAAATCTGTGCGGCAAGATGTCTGACTCGGCAAATTCAGCTAATGATAGCTCAATTGCACTCAACCATACACTACAATCATCTTTCAGGATATCTTCGATCTTAATACTTACATCTTTACCTAATTTTCCTTCAGCATATTTTATTTTCAAAATTTCTGCTTCTTCAAAACTTATTTCCAATTCTTGGGATAATCTTTTTGTAAAAGCTCTGCCCCCTAAAGCAAACATTTTTGTTCCTTCGAGCCCACCATTTCTGACAACAGCAATGTCCGTTGTTCCACCACCAATATCAATAAAAACAGCGCTAAAGTCGGTCACATCTTCAATGCCCATAGATCTGGCCACGGCATATGGTTCAGCCGCAATACTCAAAAGATCTAGTTTCAATTCCTCCGCAATCGTTTGCAGAGCCCCCAAATGAATCATTGGAGCATAGGCATTGAAAATTGCAATTGAAACATCCCTGCCCTGAAATCCAATTGGATTAGTGACGCGATACCCATCAATTCGGATATCAACAATGGCAGCATTAATTAATTTTACTTCAATTTCGCTGTGTCCAGTTTCCAGTGCTAATTGCTGACGAATTCGATCAAAAGCTCTCCATTGAACTTTTTGGATAATATTTTTAAGTTCCGGTAAATCTATTCTGATTTCCGGTTTTATTCTTTCGTAATGAACAGTCGTGGTTGTACCTTTTACCAACTCTCCGGCAATACCAATGATGGCCTTCTCGGCTTTTTTTGTTCCAGCCATAGCCTTGGCCATTCCGATGGCTGTACGACAATTTTCAATTACGCCTGAAATATCGGAAACAGCTCCACTTTGCATATCCTTGAGCCCCTGTCTGGCTCGTCCAACTCCCTTGACCACGCCATTACCTGTTTCTGGATCAATTTTAAAAACTAAAGCCTTGACGACTTCCGTTCCAATGTCCAAAGACAAAAGATGATCCGAAGAAATATTATTAAAACCTAAGATTTTGGAAAAAATTCCCATGATAAAAATTTTGTGTCTGTTTTATGAGTTTATTATATAACAAATCCGGTATTATCACAATTTTTTTACTCTAATATTGCCTTTATTCTCCTCACTCCCGCGCTAGATGATTCTTCTTTGGTAATTTTGAAATGTCCAAGCTCGCCGGTATTTTGAACATGCGGACCGCCGCAAAGTTCAATACTGAAATCAGCTATTCTATAAACCTTTACGATATCGTCATATTTTGCAGGATTAAATGAGGTTTTAGCAATTTTCAGAGCCTCTTCTTTGGGTATTTCTGACATCTCAACTGGAATATTTTCCTGAATTTTTGTATTCACCAGATCTTCGATTTGCTTGGTTTGCTCTGGAGTAAGTTTTTCTGGATAATTAAAATCAAATCGCAAACGTTCAGCTGTAATATTGGCACCCTTTTGAACAATATCTTTGCCTAAAATATTTCTAATCGCTGCCAACATTAAATGCGCAGCCGTGTGATATTTGGTAGTTTCAAAAGAATCGTCAGCTAGCCCGCCTTTAAACATTCCTGACGAAGCAGTACGAGATTTATCTTGATGTCGCGTTAGTTCTTCGGCAAATTCTTTGCTCACCTTATCATCCACAGCTATTCCCCTATTTTGTAATTCTTCTATGGACAATTCTAACGGAAAACCGTATGTCTGATATAAATTAAAGGCACCCACACCCGTTATTGATTTTAATTTTTCAAATTCTTTTAATCCTACTTCCAAAGTCTTTTTGAATTTATCTTCTTCCTTTTTCAGTTCCTCAAAAATAAATTCAATATTCTTTTGCAATTCTGGATAAGTATTCTGATAATCATGAATAACTATCTTAGCCACCTCCTTGATCCAAAATTCTTCTGCGATGCCTAATTGTTTTCCATATCGAATCGCCCGACGGATGAGTCTCCGAACCACATATCCCTGCCCAACATTGGAAGGAGCAATTCCCCTATCGTCACCCATAATAAAAGTTGCGGCTTTGATGTGATCAGCAATGATACGCATCATCCTTGTGATTTCTTTCGAATCTCCATATTTTTTTCCAGAAAGTCTTTCAATTTTATCAATAGTATTAACAAATAAATCTGTCTTATAGTTGTCATCAAAGCCATTGAGCGCCGCCAGAGTTC
>Ga0116157_10003219_pt1 | contig 15698 bp, 10 predicted proteins | sample AD_UKC048_MetaG_FD_89882 | JGI IMG/M metagenome (GOLD analysis project Ga0116157, IMG submission 89882) | Active sludge microbial communities of municipal wastewater-treating anaerobic digesters from USA - AD_UKC048_MetaG | ecosystem: Engineered > Bioreactor > Anaerobic > Digestate | place: USA...
CGAAGTAGTCACCATATTCCAGTTTGAGTTTGCGCAGCTGGGGCTCCACGCCCCAACAAGTGGAGCAAATGGGGTCGGTAAAATAAGTGATGCGGATAGGTTTAGCTATTGTTGCAGGAATTTCACATACCCCTGTTTCCGGGTCGCAAAGCATGGCATTTGTTTTAATGGTTTCAATGTTCATCGTTTAAATTTTTTCAATCAAAATGTCCAGTTTGATTCCTGCCGGGCTGAGTTTGGCCTTGGTTTCAGTGATGGCTTGCAGCGCTTCCTCTCGATTGGGGTACAAATCCTCCAAAAAAAGGATGTAATGTTTGTTTTTTGGAAAAAAGCAGGGCCCCCACATGCCATTGACGGGTACACCCAATTTGCGAAAACGTTGAATGGCCCGTTTCAATAATTCAGCATCATAAAACACCCCCATTTTGACCAAATACCGCTGGTCTCCCACGCTGTGAAAACGCTGACACGGATAATGTACGAATCCTGCACTGGTATACACGATGATCCTTTCCCGCAGATTTTTGGCCACTGCCGGGTCCAGACTAACGCTTGGACGCTGGATATAAGGGGAGATGTTTTTTAAATAGGGTTTGATGTCCGCAGAATCGAGCAGGATGTCTTGAATCAGGTTTTCGTTGCCGTACAATTTATTCATGTAGGTCACCATCTCTTGTTCGTAAGTAGTTTCATCTACATAACGGATGGGTATTTTTTTGAATTCACGGGCCAATACCAGCGTCATTGCCCCAACGCAAGCCAAAATCACCCCTATTTGTTTATAGACGGGACGTTCAAAGCGCAGCAGGTTACTTAGGTTCTGGCGCAAGGGTAAGTTGTTGAGCCAGCCTACAAATTGAGTCCACCAATCACGATTCTGGATGTTTTTTTGGACAAATTGGGTGAAATCATTTTTGGTAAAAAACTGCACAACCCGGCGTTTGAGTTGAAACTCGGGGTCGTCGATAGAAGGAGCCATGTGCAGTTTTACCCGCAGTTCATCGTCCAGTTCCAGCATACCAAACCCATTGTGAATGCACTGGCGGCGCAGTTCTTTGTAATTGGGATCTTCATAACCGGAAAACACATCGTGGGCGTAGGCAACCCATTGGTCGTCGGCAAAATATTGATTGAATTGTTCGATCGCGTAGATGTACCGATAACGGGGCAAGTGGCGCAAGATTTGATACCAAATTACCCCAAATCCTGCAATCAATACTTGTAGCAAAACCACGCCCCACCAAAAATAGTGTGGCAGCAAGGCAAGCCATTTTTGGACATGCGCCAGAATAAACAGCAAGGCCACACTAACATAAGCCATTGCTAAAGTGTCCCAAAACAACAAGGATTTGAGGATCTTAAAACGCAGCTCGTCACGGTGGTGATAATCGGTGGCTTCAAACGTGATGATGAAATTACGGCCACTTTCTTCTTTAAACACCAAAAAACCGTCGGCAACAATCCCTCCGGCCCCGCGCAAGTCAGAGCTGATTTCGATGTCACTTGATCTTGGCCAGTTTTTGTAATACCCGCGCAAGAACTTGAGCACCGACTTTTTGATGTTTTCTTCGGTAATTTGATTCATAGTGATGGATTGGGAGTTGAGAAGTTGAGAAGTTGAGGCTACCGCAGCAATTTTGACACTGGCATTGTCCATGATACAGCGGTAGCCTCAACTCCTCAACCTTTCAACTCCTCAACTTTAAACGTATCCCTTTATCGCATACACCAACATGCCCACCCATTCCTTAAACAGGCCTTCCCAATCTCCGATTACGCCGGGTTCAAATTTTAGCCAGGCCCAGCCGCGCAAGCTGCTGCGATGGTAATCGGTGCAATAATATTCAATGTCGAGTCCAGCTTTACGGAAACAGGCGCGGGCCCGCCGCATGTGCGCGGCAGAAGTAATGAGCACGCAGGAAGCCTTGGGGTATTTTGCTTGAATGATTTGGGTGGAATTAAGCGCATTTTCCCAGGTATTGCGGGCCTGGGATTCAACGATGACGGCAGTGCGGGGGATACCCATGTCTTCAATAAAATCCACTACCACCTGTGCTTCCAATTGCCCTTTGGTGATGATGTTCGCAGAGCCGCCCGTGAGTAAAATATTGCGAATTTTGCCTTGTTGGTACAATTCCAGCGTTTGGGTCAGGCGATTGACACTGGCGTTGAAATGGTGTCGCCCATCCTGGGGATAACCATCCGTCTTGCTGTATCCACCCAATAAAATGCCAATGTCGTAGGATTGAGTGATCTTATTGGGAGGGAGTTCCCAAAGACTACTTACCGCTTCAAACAAACCCTTATTGCTGAAAAAAATCAGGAACAGTAACAATATCAAGGCATAACGCCGCCGTCGCGCCGACCGCTTGCTGATGAATGTGGCAATGGCCAACACCATCACCCAAAACATCGGGCGAATCAAGAACAAGAGGGCTTTGGACAGGAAAAAAAACATAGGCGTTATAGTTTAAAAAGGGATATAGTTTTGAAAAACCCCGGACAACACTTCAGGCCGCATGAGCTGTAAAAGACTGTACACAAACACAATGCCGTACAAACTCCCCCACAAGTGGGCATTGTGCCCAATGTTGTCATTGCTGTTCCGATCCATGTAGGCAGAGTAAATGATGTAAAGCACGCCGTACAGTCCCGCTGGAACAACCCAAAAAACCCGGTCCCAGGGATTCATAAAGATGTAACCAAACACGATGGCGGCCACCCCACCCGATGCGCCAACCGCCCGATAGCCGGGATTGTCCTGGTGTCGGTAATAATCGGGCAAAGAAGACAAAATGATGCCACTGAAATAAAACAACAAATAAAGAATGATACCTACTTGCTGGCCAAAATATTGCTGAAAATAGAACTCTACCCCAATTCCAAAGCTGTACAACGTAATCAAATTGAACAACAGGTGATTGACGTCCGCATGCACCATGCCGTGGGTAAGAAAACGAAAATAGTCGTTCTTCCGCTTCATTTCGTAGGGAACGAACATGAGCTTGAGGTACATGTCGCGGTTGTTGAAGGCTTGCCAGGAAATAAGTCCGGTCAAGACCAACAAGGCTGTGGTGAAGTTTAATTGCTCCATTGTCTTTTAACTGTTGTGATACGGTTCATTGCGCAAGATAGTCATCGCACGGTAGAGTTGCTCCAAAAAAAACAAACGAATCATCTGGTGCGAAAAGGTCATGGCGGACAGGGAAAGTTTGTAATTGGCACGTTGGTAAACCGCTTCGGAAAAGCCAAACGCCCCACCGACCTGAAAAACGAGGCGCTTGTAGGGGGCTTGAAACCACTGATCCATGTTGGCAGCAAATTGCTCGGAAGTGTAGAGTTTCCCCCGTTCATCCAGCAAAATGAGACAGTCCTCATTTTTGAGGCGCTGTAGAATTTGCTCGCCTTCTTTGATTTTGAGTTGTTCGGGGTCGAGTTTGCCGCCATTTTTTACATCGGGAATCAGTACGGTTTCATAAGACAAATAATGCTTGAGCCGGCGCTCGTACATGCCGATACCCTCTTCGAGGTATTTGTCGGCGGTTTTGCCGATGTAGGAAAAAGTGGTTTTCATGGCGTCTTAAAGATTACATATCCAGCACCTCTCTAAAAGTTATAAAATCAATTACCTTAATGTAAGGAAACTCCTCTTCGTTCAAAACAGAGAAATGCCGATCCTGACTAACCAAATAATGGGCCTGAGCGGCGACTACACAATCCACAAATTTATTGTCATCAGGATCGTTATGAATCAGATTCCAACGGTAGTATCGTTGGATTAAAACTACATTTGGTAAATCAAGCAGAGCATCAATAACTGCATTTGCAAGCACCGCTCCAGCATGCCTGATTATTATTTCTTCATACTCCAGAAGGATATCGTGGGTTAAATACAAAGTGAACCTACTCTCAGATAACGCCTTCCAAACCCAATGGTTATCCGATCGGCTTGAAAAAGAGGTCAATAAAACGTTCGTGTCCAATACGATCCGCATAATTGCTAATGAGCTGGGAGGTAAGGCGTTCGCATATGGGTATTCAAAAAATCATCCATGGTATCTTGCGTCCAGCCTTTTTCATCCCATACTTTATCGGCAAGTTGAACAACTCTTTGCAGTTTGTAGGCCAATAAAATACGTTTTAGATCCGCCAGTTCTTCCACACTAAGATTATCCGCAAATAATTTTAGCAATTCAAGTTGCGCATTGCTAAGTGTATTCGGTAGTTGTTCCATAGAATGAATTTATGCTACAAAGATATGGAATTAATTGCTCAAAGGGAAGAGGCCTTTCCAATCACCAACTTCCCCACCAACTCCCCCTGCTGCTGCCCATTCGTAATTGCATCCATAAAATGAATCCCGCCGTATAGACGCGAAATTCCTGCTTCTTCGGCAGCTTGTTGGAACGAACTGAACTTCCGCGCTTTTAAACCAAAACGCTCCTCCACCGTATCCGTATACGCAAAATCCTCGCCAAAAAAACGGGTCAATATGACGGCCGCGGCGGCAGAAATGGTGGAATGGCCACTCAGGTATTCGGGGAAAGGAGGCGTTTGCAGAAAGGGCTTCCACTTCGGGTCGATGTACTTGCGGATGGCCGTTTCCGGGCGGATGCGGTTGCTGCGGTATTTTTCATCCCAACAACAATAAAAACCATCCATGAGGCCGATGGCCAAAACGGTGTAGACTTGTACGGTTTTGGCCACACTGGCCTTGTTTTTTTCACAGGCAATGCCCGCAATGCCCATCCAATGTGCGCCCGGCGAGATTTTTTTCATGCCCACCATCAAGTGCCCGTTGTCTTGCAGTGCGAAGGGGTTGCAATCCCAAAAAGCAGCGATTTCTAGTTTTTCCTGGCTCAAGTCCTGGGCGTACACTTCTTGCATTTGTGCATAAAAAGCTGATTTTTGATCGGCTGAAAAAGCCACGGGAGGTACCGGTTTAAACTGTGCCGCCGAATCCAAAGTGAAAGGGCGGATGGTATTGAAATTAGGTTCCACGGGTGCAAAATAACCGGGTGGAGTGGGATACCAGGTTCCGTCAGTGCCCAGCGGCGTATACCGCGGATAATTGCTGATGCGGTTGTAGCGGTCGGCTTTGGCGTACGATAAAATTTGCGCGCTGATGGCCTGGGCATATTGGAGTGAATTGTTCAGTACCAGTTTGGAAAATCCGGCGCGTTGCAGGGAGTCAATCCATTTGGTTTCTAATCCGTCCAACAACTTGCCCGAAGGTTGCATCTTTTTTGCCGTTTCGTACATGGCCAATACAGCGGCTACCGGGTAGGCGTATTCACCGTCGATGGATGGTTTTTCGATTTTTGGAAATTCGTTGAGCCGGCCCTGCATGGACGGAATTGTTGAATCGTGCAGCGCCAGGACTTCATGCGCCGCCAAACAGGTATAAGCAAAAAATCGCGCCGCCAAAGGAGGATTGGTCACATCGTGAATCATCACGTCGGTCATCTGCGTGATGACGTTGGAGATTTCTTGCGCCGCTAGTTCCGGGCTTGTGCCGGGGTTTTCCTTACACCCAACCAAAAAGATGGTCAGCATAAATATGTAGAGCAACTTGTACATTGGTAAAAGTTTGGTACCCTGACGTTAGCACCGAGACTCAACTATGCATAAGTAAGCGACAACAATGGGAGCGCGGATGACGCGGATTGAGCGGGTTTCCGCGGATCTTCTTGCGTATAAATAAATCCGCGTAAATCCGCTCAATCCGCGTCATCCGCGCTCCCATTAAGGCCCATGCGACAGAGCCGAAGGCTCCGAGCAGGTGAGAAAGCGTAATGCATAAAAGTTACTCAATGGTATTGTCGGGGTTTATTTTGAAAATTTATAAGCCTTGATTGGCTGTTGATTGATGCCAACCATCAAACTCCCCCCCAGGTTCAACACACTCCGTACATCCCCCAACAAGCGCAATCCAGCCTGTTTTTGTGGGATGCTGGAAAAACCACCTTTCCCATCACCTTTCAAAATCAAGCCATAGTTGGCATCGTATTTCCCGAATTTCAGGCGGGCCTTGCTGATGTTTCCACCCAAAAACAAGTCTTTTTTGCCATCTTGGTCAAAATCCAGTGTACAGATGGCAAAAACCGGGGCAGCTTGAGCTTCCAGGGGCAGCGCTTTTTCCTGAAACTTGTTGTTCGTGCCCATCACAAAAAGAACCGTTTTGAGATAATTGGCCTCAAGTCTTGTCACGCCCTTAAGTTCTTCCGCTGTGAATACCTCCTTCAAGGTAGCATCAGCGTAACTCTTGTAATCCGGGAAACGTGGGCGCATGATGCTCATTTGGTCCAGCAATTCGTCACGAGTGACGTAGGGATAGCTGGTTCCCTGGTTGAAATAACAGAGGATAGGATCAACTGCTCCATTGTCGTCAAAATCTTTAAAAAAGAGCTCAACGGGTTCTTTATCACTGGCTTGTAACTGTGAATTTTGGCCCAGGTTGCCCAGCACCAAATCTGCTTTTCCATCCCCATTGAGGTCTTCCAGCAGCAAGCGATTCCACATACCCGCGTATTTTTTGTCAAAATATGTACTGCTGACATCCGTCCATTTGCCATTTTTTTGGCCAAAAACGCTGATGGGCATGAACTCGCCTACGAGGATCAACTCGGGTCGTTTGTCACCATTCAAATCATACCAGGCGGCATCGCTGACCATGCCAACTTGGGAAAGAGTAGGTGCAAGCGAAGTGGTTTGATCCTTAAATTGACCTTTGCCATCATTGATCAGGAGATAGCTGCAGGGGATTTCGGGATAACGCCCCGGGATCACTCGGCCACCTACAAACAAATCTGGTTTCCCGTCGCCGTTCACATCTGCTGCGCGTACACAACTTTTGCTGACCAACATTTTCGGCAAAGCGTTGGCGCTTTTGCTAAAATTTCCTTTGCCATCGTTCAGGTACAGGCGGTCTTGCAGGGCTGCATCGTCGGGCATGAAGTTGGCATAACCTCCGCTGCACACATACAAGTCAGGTGATCCATCGCCATTCGCATCAAAGAACAGCGCATCGGCATCGTCGCTGGCTTTGTCGGCTTCAAAAGCGGCCTGATTTTTACGCGTGAACGAGCCATTTTTATTTTGCAAAAACAAAGCGCCAGCCTGGCCACTTCCACCTCCAACATAGACATCTTCCAATCCATCCCCGTCCGCATCACCTTTGGTCATACAAGGCCCAACCTGTGAAAGCGGGTTACTGAGCAGGGGTTGCCTTTTAAAATCATTGAGGCTGTTGCTCGCTGCGGTATAGGCAATTGGGCTAGCCACTTCTTTAAAAATAGCTGGAGTGGCTGGTGCTGGTTTTGAAGCTTGAGCAGCTGCATTTTTTTCATTCAAGACCAATTGTTGATCGGCTTTCACCTGGCGCAATACTTCAGTTTTCCCACTCAACCAGTTAATCTTGAGGCTATCAATAGTACTGCTTTCGCCCAATCCGAAATGCAAAATCGGGGTAACGCTGGATTGATACCCACGGGTGGGCATTTGTTCGAGGTACTGCATTTTATTGCCCTGGAAAATCGTCACTTTGGCTCCCAGGCCCAGTTTATTTTGCCCATCTCCTTCCAGTTTAACCTTGAGGTAATGGTGATTAAATCGTTTATCTGCATCGTTTTGATAGATGGCAGCGGCCAGATTGATGTTGTTTACGACCAGGTCCAAATCGCCGTCATTGTCCAAATCGGAATAGGCAGCGCCATTGCTGTTGGAAGGTTGAGCGATGCCCCAGACTTGGCTTTGGTTTTCGAAACTCAGTCCATCCTTGTTTTTGAAAATGTAATTGCTGAGGTTGGAAGCCGGGATTTGTTGGACGAGTTCCAACACGTTTTGGCGCTGGATGTTGCCCTGGTTGTTTTGGACGTAGTCACCCATGTATTTCAAAAAGTCGAGGTTGGTGTAATCGCGCAGGTAGCCATTGGTGATGTAGAGGTCTTTCCAACCATCGTTGTCGTAATCGGCAAAAAGCGCAGCCCAACTCCAGTCGGTACTGGAAATGCCCGCCAATTGGCCCATTTCGGCAAAGGTCAAAGCCCCATTTACCAAACCCTGGTTGATCTGGAGCATGTTGCGCATATATTGGTGACCAAAACCTACGCGAAGGTTGAAGTCAAATTTTTCGTAGTTATCGGGGGCCATCAGGAGTTTCTGGCGGCGATTGTCTTCTGGTAACATGTCGAGGGTGAAAATGTCCACCAGGCCATCGTTGTTGACATCGGCGGCGTCGCTGCCCATCGAAAAATGGGAGGTATGCCCAATGCTGGCGTTGATTTGATTGACAAAACCACCCCTTTGATTGTTGATGTACAAAAAGTCGGGAATGGTGTAATCATTGGAGATGTATAGGTCGATCCAGCCGTCGCCGTTGTAGTCGGCCATGGCGGCACCGAGGCCGTAGGAGAGCGCGGAACTAAGCAATCCGGCTTGTTGGGTAATGTCTTTAAACAAGGGTTGCCCATCAGGGCCTTTGTCCTGGCGAAACAGGCGCATGCCATTTTCAGGGTCGTCTACTTTGAGGATTTCAGCGGTGGTCGCCTCATCCAAAACCGGGAGCGAGCGAGGGTTGTGATTGAGCAAAAACATATCCAGGTCGCCATCTTTGTCGTAGTCAAAAAAGCTGGCCTGGGTGCTGGTGGCGGGGCTATTGAGGCCGTATTCGGCGGCTTTTTCTACAAAAACGGGTTGCCCATTGGTCGCCACACCTTGGTTGATAAACAGTTGATTGGCTCGCTTTTCGGGTGCCAAACTCCCCGAATAACACACGTAAATATCCAGCAGGCCATCACCATTGACATCGGCCATGGTGGTGCCTGTTTTCCAAGGCCCATCGCGCCCGGCTACCCCTGCGGAGGTCGTGATGTCCTGAAAAGTCATCTTGCCTTTGTTGAGGTAAAGGCGATTGGATTGCATGTTGCTGGTGAAATAAATGTCATCGAGGCCATCGTTGTTGACATCTCCTACGGCCACACCACCGCCGTTGTAGAAGTATTCGTACATCAGGACATTGGTGTTGAGTCCTTCGGTGATGACGTTTTGAAAATCAATGCCGGTTTTTCCAGGATCGAGTAAGGTAAAAAGCGCGTCGGCGGGGGCAACGCCTTTCGATGGGTCACTTTTGCACTGGGATAAAAAGAGGAGTATAGCTAGCGCAGGTGCTGCTTTCAGAATGGTGTAGATGGCTCTCATTATTGAAGTTATTTCGTAAAAGTTTTACACCCCGCCTGCGGCGGAAATTGACAGAGATGATTTCACCACAGATGGCCACAGATTCACACAGATTTTATGTCATATCTATAAAATCTGTGTGAATCTGTGGCCATCTGTGGTGAAAAAGATTCGCCGCAGGCGGGTGCAAAATTTTTACGTTATTTCAATCACAAATGTAGCACAAAGGATAGAAAAGCAAAGCAAAGGGGCACAAAAGACCGTTCGTTCTCTTGTGCCCCTTGCATTTATGCTATTCGAAAAACTTCAGGATCAATACCCCGGGTTTTGCACCAGTTTATTGTTCCGGTTGATCTCATCACGATGGATCGGTAAATAGTACATCTTGTCCAACCAGGCACGGTTTTCCTTACCTGGGTCAATTTCAAAGACCTTGTAAGTATAATCGTAGTTGCTTGGGTCGTACTTGTACAGCGTGACGGTTTTACCCGCTTTCAAGGTACCATTGATGTTGATGCCATTGGCTTTGCGACCCAGCGTAGTGGGCGCAATCATCCAGCGGCGAGTATCGTGGTAGCGTTGTTCTTCCAAGTACATTTCGATGCGTTTTTCGTTGCGGAAACGCTGCTTGAGGGCATCACCAGACTCGGTCAATGCAGGCATACCTGCACGGAAGCGGATTTTGTTGAGCCAGGTACGAGCTTCTTGGTCTTGTCCAAGCTCAATACAAGCTTCTGCGTAGTTAAAAATCGCTTCGGTATAGCGCAAAACGGGCCATGGTACTTGCTGCCAGGTGTTTTGGTCAACGATGGATGGGCTCGGATCGATGAACTTGCGCACATAGTAGCCAGTGTAGCTACCATTCCAGTCTTCTACCGTACTCTTGCGGGTATCCAAACCAAAGTAGGGTACTTTAGTAGCACCATTCATGATTTCGTACGTACCCGTTTGAATTTGGTTGGCTGGATCCTTAGCAGCTACGTCCGAAGTGCGTGGCTTCCAGTTGGAGCCGTCGTGCAGAATAGACGCATAAAAACGTGGATCACGGTCTACGTATGGTGCAGCAGCATGAGTTGGATTGCTCCAATCAAATTTGCTGCCATCCATCATTTCGTAATCGTCGATCATCAACTGGATAGGGGTGTTACCTGCCCAGTTGTGGTAGCCGTTAGGTCCGTTGAATAGCCCCTGGCGCCCGCCGTTTTCTTGTTTGGCGTTGATGAAATAACGGCCCATAATGATCTCCTTTTCGCCCCCGTTACGGGCCAGAGATGCGTTCATGTAGTTGTTCACCGCATCAGCTTGAGCAGCAGGAGCAGTCAAGCCAAGTTGGAAACCAAACCCTGGTAAATCTAGCACTGCTTTGGCCGCGTCGCGAGCCTTTGTCCAGCGTGCTGCACGGTCGCCACTGACGTAACCAACCAATTCTGGCTTGGCGTACGCACTGATGACACTAGACTTCGCTTTGGCCGTAGGGATATCGTGCAAATCACTGGCTGCGTACAACAGTACCCTTGATTTCAGCGCCAGTGCGGATGCTTTGGTAGCACGGCCCGCAACTAGTGTTTTACCATCCAACAGTACAGCTGCTTCATCACAATCTTTTACGATGAAGTTGACACATTCTTCATAGGTATTTCTCACTGACAAAAAATCGGTATCTTCTAAGGTGAAAGGTTTATCTACAATTGGCACCCCACCGAAGTAGCGCAGCAATTGCTGGTAATAATAAGCGCGCATGAACTTGGCTTCTCCTTTCAAACGATCCACCAGAGTGGGGTTGTTGAATTGTGGAGCTTCCAGTTGGCTCAGTGCCAGGTTTGCAGCACGAATCCGTAGGTACATGTTCCCCCAGCTCAAAGTACCATTGATCCAACCTGGATCAGCTGGGTTGGAGCGCGATTCAGTAATGGTCGTGATGTTACGGCCAGGGTGGGTGAAGATGGTCTCGTCGGTCAATGAAGCATTCATTTGCTCGTCGAAACCACCGTTGCCAAATCCCGCGTAAATCTCCGAAACAAAAGCTTCAGCCAGAGAACCGTCCGTCCAAACCGCGGTTTCGGCCAACTGGTCCAAAGGTTGTGTATTGACAAAATCGTCATTACAACTATTGATGAACAAAACTGCAATTAATCCTATTATGATGTTTCTCATCGTTTTTTTGATTTTAGAAGATTTAGAATGTCACCGTCACGCCACCGTTGATTACCCGTTGTTGTGGGTAATACTGACCAGTGGTACTGCTTGCCTCAGGGTCAAAGGATTTGAACTTGGTAAAAGTAAGCAGGTTCAATCCATTGAAATAAATCCGTAGGCTACTCATACCCGCCTTTTTGGCTAAAGTTTCAGGAAGGCTATAACCTATTTCCATGTTTTTCAAACGGATGTAATCGGTACTTCTAAACCAATAGGTATTGTTACCAGAAAAATACTGGTCGCTACGGTTGGCGATCCGTGGGTGTACACTGCTGGGGTTTTCCACCGTCCAGCGATCTTCATACATTTCCAGCAGGTAGTTGCCAATGTTACCCATTTCACCTGGGCTCACATACATTTTTGCACCTGCTGATCCTTGGAAGAGGATATTCAAGTCAAACCCTTTGTAGCTGGCAATTAAATTCAAACCACCTTGTAAAGTTGGAATGTTGTTGAAGTCGGTACGCACCTGGTCATCGGGCGTAATTTTGCCGTCGCCATTGTGGTCTTTGTACTTCATGTCACCAGGACGCAGGGTATTGACAATAGCGCTGTAGTTGATGGTCTCCGCATTGATTTCTTCCTGAGTCGCGAAGACACCATCGTAAACGTAGGCTTGTACGGTGTTCATTGGGCGGCCAGTAGTGCGTTGCCATTCAGGTGCACCGGGTGCTTCATCCCAGAAGAGGATTTTGTTTTTGGCATAACCAGCATTCACATTTACGCTGAACTTCAAAGCGCCCACACTGCTGCGATAGCCAACCATGGCGTCAAAACCTCTGTTTTCTACTTCGCCGATGTTCTGGGCAGGCAAGGTCAAACCGGTCGATTGTGGAACGGAAGCGTTTTTCACCCACAAGATATTGGTTCTTTTATTGTTGAAATAGTCGAACTCAAAAGTAACCTTGTCATTGAACATGGAGCCTTCCAAACCAATATTGGCATTGGTAGCCAATTCCCAGGTGATGTTGGCATTCGGAATCCGCGCTTCAAACAAAGTTTTGGTTTCCACATTGCCGAGGATGTAACTTCTGAAGCCATAAGTAGACAAGTATTGATAAGTGGCAGGCGTACTCGTGTTAACCAGGAAAATCTGGTCATTACCCATCTGCCCCCAGGAGCCTCTCAACTTCAAATAATTGATGGCAGGCAAGGCTTCCATGAATTTTTCTTGCGAAAGTACCCAACCCGCCATTACGCTGGGAAAGAAGCCGTAACGGGTTTCTTCGGGGAAGATATCCGAACCATCATAACGCCAGAGGAATTCGAGCAGATACTTTTCCTTAAAGTTGTAAGCAACCCGGCCAAAATAGTTCAAACGGGCACGTTCAAAGGCACCACCACCGTTGTTTTTTTCCAAATCACCACCCGCAAACAATTGGTCAAGTGCAGGAGAGATGAAAAAACGGCGGAAGGCATTGAAGTTGGTTCCGGAGATGGTTTCGCGGTTGGAACCCACCAATACGTTCACACCGTGGTCGCCAAAAGTCCGCTCATAATTCAGCACACCTCCAAGCAAAATATTCAACTGATTGTTGTTGCCTAAGGTCAGACGTGGTTCAGCGGGACCTCTTTTGGCGGCTACCAATTTAGGGGTAACTCCATCGGCTTCAAAGCCAGTGCCACGCTCGTACAAAGTCCATGGAATTTCCCAGCGCTTGTTGTTTTGGCTGAGCTTATCAACGGCCGCAGTACCTGAAAATTTCAAACCTTTGATGCCAGGGATTTTGATGTCCAGTTGACCGTTGGTCTGGAAATAATCGCGTTTGTCATCATCGTACCCCGTTTGATTGGTGGTGATGACCACTGGGTTTTCTCCGTTTTCGATGTCTGGACCAGGGCGACCATCAGGCCAGTAGGCAGGCTGTTGAGGTTTGCCCCGCATCAACATCCGGAAAATAGCACCGGCACCCTTGGTAGGGAAGAAGCGGTTTTCCTGACGGCCTAATACGCCTAAATTCAAGCTAATGAACTCGTTGATTTTGGCGTCCAAATTGATGCGCAGGTCGTATTGCTTGTAGCCAGTAGCGGAGTTGATATACACCCCATCCTGATTTTGATAACCCAAAGATGCCATGTACTTGAGGTTTTCGCTACCTCCGGTCAATTGCATGTTGTGGCGCTGTTGAGGCGACCATTCTTTGAGGGTCTCGGCGTACCAGTCGGTATTGGGGTGGCCCCAAGGGTCAGAACCGTCCTTGTACTTTACAAAGTCCTCAGGCTGGAATGGTGCCTTGCGCACCTGGCCATTTGGACGAGTGTAAGAACCCGTGGTTTTGTAAGCTTGGGTAGCCGCCGACCATTCGTTGGCAGGCAAACCGTAAATGTCCAAATCATTCAACATTTCGGTGTATTGCGCAGCATCGGCCAGCGCGGGCAATATCGTAGCCTGAGTATAGCCCTGGTTGAAAGAATAGGACAACTCTGGCTTGCTAATCTTACCTCTTTTGGTAGTGATCAGAATAACCCCGTTGGCGGCACGCGCACCATAGATAGCGGCTGATGCGTCCTTTAATACCGAAATTTTTTCGATGTCGTTGGGGTTCAAACGATCAAGCCCCCCGGTGCGTTGAGGAATCCCGTCAATTACAATCAAAGCGCTGCTGTTGTTCAGGGTGTTAGACCCCCGGATGCGAATCCCCGAACCGTCGTAGCCTGGTTCCCCACTGCCGTTTACGGCTACCACCCCAGCCATACGTCCGGCGATGGAGTTGGAGACGTTGACAGCAGGAGATTTAACCAAGTCGGAACCCTTCACACTGGAGACTGCACCAGTAACGGTTTCCTTTTTTTGTGTACCATAACCTACGACGACCACTTCGTTCAACAACAAGTTGTCCACAGCCATGGTGATGTCGAGATTGGTACGTCCAGCAAGGGCTATTTCTTGAGTAGCGTAGCCAGTGTAGGAAAAAACTAGTGTAGCGTTTGCATCTGGTGCATTTAAAGAAAACGATCCATCTACTTCAGTTACAGTTCCTGTAGTAGTGTTTTTGACCAGAATACTTACACCTGGTAGTGCGCCAGTTTCTTTGTCAATAACTTTCCCTTTAATTGTTGTTTGTGCATAGGCACCAGGAGGGAGACACGCGCCGATTATACATAAAACGAGTATAACCAGATTGCGTAGATAGGTTTTTTTCATGCGTTCTGTCGTGTTTAATAGGTGTATGAAACTAGTGATTGAATGAGCGCTTAAATGTAGGGAGTACTTTTAATAATTTGGTATTTTTTTAAATTAAAAGATAAAATTTTTAAAAAATGGCAGTTTTGGTAATAAAAGAGAGGGATGGGGAAAGGGTTCGGGAGTTCGACGTTCGAGGGTTCAGGAGTTCGAGGGTTGGGGAAGAATTGTGTGTTACCCCCGAACCCCTGAACATCGAACCCCCGAACCCTTTCCCCCTACCTCATTTTCCCCAAAATCAACTCAATCGCCTTGTCCAGTTGTGGATCTTTGTTTTCCAGGCGATCTTTGAAGGTATTTTTCACGTAAACATCTGGTTTTACGCCAGTGACTTCCAGGTCTCCTCCGTCCAGGGAATAACACCCCCAGGAAGGTAAGCGGTAAAAAGAGCCATCGACCAAACCTTTACCGCTAGTAAAAATTATCCAGCGGTAGGTTTCGGTGCCCACTACAGTACCCAGTTTTAAGCGTTTAAACCCTTCAGTAGTCATTTCGGCGTCGCTCAAACTGGGTTCATTGACCAAGAGTACGATGGGTTTGGCTCCTGGCGTAAAATTGGGTTGTGGCGACAGTTGCCCCTCGCGGTATTTCCATTGCAGGTAGGGCTTTTGGGATAAAAACTGCAATACTTTATCGTGTACATTGCCCCCTGTGTTGTAGCGCAAATCAAGGATCAGGGCATCGCGTTGCCAGCCCTCGCTCACCATTTGTTTGAGGAAATGATCGAGGGAGTTGCCCGTCATGTCCTTCATGTGGACGTAGGCGATTTTGTTTTTGCCCATCTCATCTACCCGTTTCTGACAGCCTGCCTCCCACTCGTCGTACAACAAATCATTGATGGCAAAAGTACTGGCCGGGTGGATTTTTACGGTACGCTCTTCTTGTCCACGTAGAAAAGTAAGCGAAATTTCTTCATCCAAAGAAGGTTGGATCAGGTATTGCTCGCGGTTGTTGCGGGGCACTACTGCTGTAGCATTGACTTTGACCAAACGGTCACCAGGGCGGATGTCTTTATCCATTCGGTCGGCTGGACTGCGTGGTACGATGCGTTCAACGCGGTAGGGGTCGTCATTGGCAAAAATGATCCCCGTACCAGCACTACGGCCTTTGTAAAAAATCTCCTCCCCCGTTCCACTGGAAG